>Ga0256828_1000821_pt1 | contig 20128 bp, 25 predicted proteins | sample CV88metaG_FD_185993 | JGI IMG/M metagenome (GOLD analysis project Ga0256828, IMG submission 185993) | Hydrothermal vent microbial communities from East Pacific Rise, Pacific Ocean - CV88 | ecosystem: Environmental > Aquatic > Marine > Hydrothermal vents | place: Pacific Ocean: East Pacific Rise...
TTACTTGAAGCAGCTAAAAACTATTTAGATGATAAAAGTGTTCATTTGAAATTTGGACTTTATAACTTCATTAATGATCGCATATTTTTAAATTATCTACCATCAAAATTTATATATATTTCTGATGAAGGGGATGAAATCTATGGAGTATATGATTGTAACAGCTATCTGCTTACAAAAGAAGATGGTGACATAATAGGGCAACTTACACCAGAAAGGATGATTGAATTACTTCAAAATGGAAGATTAAGTGCTAGACTTTAATTTTATAGACAGAATATGTCTATAAAAGAACATATAATTTCTAATCAAAACAAATAAGGATTTTAATCATGTGTAAATATTCTAAGCTAATCATAAAAAAAGTAAAACAATTGCAAACTATTCAAACAGACATAAGATCAAGCATAGAAAAAATCAATACATTGATTATATTTATAAGCAAAATAAACAAAGAACAAAGAAAAATCAATCAAAGAGAAGAAAGTTTTCTTGAGGAGATGGTATTGTTATTAATGCAAGAATTGAATGGTGTTATCAAAAAAGAAGAATCCGATCTGTTGATAGAGTGTTTATCTTTAATAAACTCAAAAAAGAAAATTGATCAAATTGATATAGACAATGAATGTAGAGCTTTTAATCTTGATTTTGAAGAGGATGATAAAGAAGGCAAGGAAGAAGAAAACAAGCTTGCAGATAAGAGTATAGATCCTCTCCTTCTTGAAAATCTTAAAGCAAATCTAAAAACTAGAATATATTCTCAAGATGAAGCAATTGAAAAAGTTGTTAATAAAATTAAAATAAGCATAGCTGGACTGGGTGATGACAACAAACCAATAGGAAGTTTTTTATTCACAGGTTCAACAGGTGTTGGTAAAACAGAATTAGCAAAAGAACTAGCTAAACAACTTAATATTGATTTTATTAGATTTGATATGAGTGAATATAATAATTCAGAATTTGGCATAGCAAAGCTTATAGGTTCAGCCCCAGGATATCATGGTTATAAAGATGGTGGATTATTAACAAATGCAGTAAAAGAAAAACCATTTTCTGTATTGTTATTGGATGAAATTGAAAAGGCAGATTATGAGTTAATGTCTATATTTTTACAAATGATGGATAATGCAGAAATTACAGATGGACAAGGAAGTAAGGTAAGCTTCAAAAATATCATCATTATAATGACATCAAATCTTGGTGTAAAAACTGAGCCAGTCGCAGGGTTCACAAAAGCTCAAATAAATGCAACTGATGAAGCAATAAAAAGTTTTTTTTCTCCTGAATTTATTAATAGATTAGATTCTATTGTTAATTTCAATCCTTTACATCCTGATGTGTCATTAAATATTGTAGATAAGTTTTTAATGGATACAGCAGTAACTCTTGACAAAAAAAATATTAAAATCAATGTGAGTAATGAAGCAAAAACTCAACTATCAATTTTAGGATATAACAGAGAAATGGGAGCAAGAGCAATGAGTAGAGTTATATCATCAAACATTAAAATGCCAATTAGTGAAGAGATTCTTTATGGTAAATTGAAAAATGGTGGTGATGTAGATATAGATTATATAAATCAAGAGTTCTGTTTTTGTTACAGCAAGTAATGACTCTTCAATATTCATGCTGATACTATGCCTTATATAGTCAAATTTATGTGAGAGTATTCTAACATATCTTTTTACTATGTTTAAATTTTTAGTTTCTAGGAGAAGTGGCTCAAAAGCCTAAAATATGGTACGCCCAAAGAGATTCGAACTCCTGACCGCTGGTACCGCAAACCAGTGCTCTATCCAGCTGAGCTATGAGCGCACACTTTACTCTGTATAAAGAGGATGAAATTATATCACTTTTAACTTATATAAATATTAGTCTTGCAACTTATCCAAGATTTTTTGTATCTTTTTTTGTTCTGTGTATAGCTTGTGACTCTGTCTTATGTAAGCATTCAATACACTAAGGGCTTCGTTTCTACCCTCCATATTGAAATCTTTTTCCATCTCCTCTAGCAAAAAAGATCCAAATTCATCGTCTATATTTACATTTACATTAAATGTCTTGTTACCAATTTGTAAGGATATCTTTTTGCTCATAAACTCTAACCCAAAATACTTTCTATTTTTGTTGCTATCTCTTCTATCTCCAAATCTTTTAACATACTTGCTTCATTTAGTTTATCTATCTCTTGATCTTTTAGCTCCATTTGTGCCTTGCTTTGAACAAGCTCTGCTCTTAGTAACTCATTTTCATTTTTCATTGCATCATATTTTTGTAATATTTGCGATACTTTTTCATTTAGTTTATCCAAATTTGTCTGCTCTTGCATATCTGCTCCGTTGCCTTGATATCTCTTTTACAATTTTAGCACAAAAAGATAATTATATTCTAAATTTGCCCAACATAGATAATTTTACAATTTTATTAAAATTTCATAATATTTTTTACTTTTGTATAATTTATAATATTAATTTGCTATACTTATATAACCCAAACTTTACAAGGATATTGTTATGCAAAAAATTTTATTATTGGTACTATTAACAGTCAGTATAGTTTTTGGAGCTGAAGCAAAACACAAACACCAAAAACAACACAACGAAAAAGCAAGAATGCAAAAGCATGTACAAGAAGCTATGGAAAAAGAGAAAAAGTATGCAAAAGAACAAACTTTTTATACAGAAAAAAACTATGATTTTAAAAGTGCAGAAGTAAATCCTGATTCTGTAAAAAACACACCAGAAGTACAGGTAGATGATCTTGACATGGACTCTGTATACGACTAAAGCACATCTTCATGATAAAAAAGATAAAATCTGCATATGATAAAAAGAGTATATACAAAAAAAATATATGTTGGTGATGTAGCAGTTGGTGGTGATGCACCCATAAGTACACAGTCTATGACATTTTCAAATACGGCTGATGTTTCAACGACGGTAGAACAGATAAAGAGACTCCACTTTGCCGGATGTGATATAGTAAGATGTGCAGTACCTGATATGGAGGCTGCACTGGCACTAAAAGATATAAAAGAACAGATACAACTCCCCCTTGTTGCAGATATCCATTTCAATCACAAACTTGCCCTTGAAGCTGCAAAAGTTGTGGACTGCATACGGATAAACCCCGGTAATATCGGTTCAAAAGAAAAAGTAAAAGAGGTTGTAAAAGCATGTCAGGAAAGGAACCTCCCCATAAGGATAGGTGTAAATTCAGGAAGCCTCGAAAAAGAGTTTGACAACAAATATGGACCAACCGCCAAAGCGATGGTGGCAAGTGCAGAGTACAACATAAAATTTTTGGAAGATTTGGGATTTGACGATATAAAAATAAGCCTAAAAGCAAGTGATGTTGAGCGAACTGTTGAGGCTTACAGGATGCTTCGCCCCAAAAACATATATCCGTTTCATCTGGGTGTCACAGAAGCCGGAACACTCTTTCATGCCACAGTAAAAAGTGCCATAGGGCTAGGAACTCTGCTTCTTGATGGGATAGGCGATACCATGAGAGTAAGTATCACAGGGGAGCTTGAAGAGGAGATAAATGTTGCAAGAGCTATCTTAAAAGACTCTGGAGCCATGCCAGATGGATTAAATATCATCTCTTGCCCAACATGTGGCAGAATAGAAGCTGATCTGGTGAGTGCAGTAGCAGAGATAGAGCAAAGAACAGCTCATATAAAAACCCCACTAAATGTAAGCGTGATGGGATGTGTGGTAAATGCCATAGGTGAAGCCGCACATGCTGATGTAGCGATAGCTTACGGAAAAGGCAAAGGGCTTGTAATGGTAAAAGGGGAAGTGGTAGCAAACCTGCCAGAAAAAGAGCTTGTAGATAGATTTGTGAGTGAAGTTGAAAAAATGGCAAATTCTGCCACCTAAGTAGCAAAACAAAAAACAAAAATATTTTATACTTTCATCGTAAAAAATCCAAATAAAGAGGAGTTTAAGATGTTAGTAACAAGATATAATCCAAATTTTAGAATGAAAGAGTTTAGAAGAGGTTTTGAGTTGTTAAATTCTATGCTTGATGAGTTTAACACACAAGACACAGATACACTAAAATATGATTTTGCACCCTCTATAAATACAAGAGAGAGCGAAAAAGCATACCATATAGAAGTTGATTTGCCCGGAATGAAAAAAGAGGATATAGATATCCAAATTGAGGACAATACACTTGTAATCTCTGGTGAAAGAAAGATGAAAGAGGAGCTAAAAGAGGAAAATTATTATAAAGTCGAGAGTAGTTTTGGTTCATTTTCGAGATCTTTTTCACTGCCAGAAGAAGCAGATATTGAGAATATAAATGCACAATGCACTGATGGTGTTTTGGAGATTGTTATCCCAAAACTAGAAAATACAAAAATTGACAAAGTTAAAAAAATCTCTATTAAATAAAAACAAAAAGCTAAGTTAAAATTAGTTTGATGTATCATTTGTGTTATGGATACACAAATAGATATATCAAACACTCAACAACTTGTTTTAAAAGAGGTAAATTCCTCTTTAACCCTGCAAAAACAAAAAACACTGCATTTTAAGAAGGGGCAAGACCCACTAAACAGCACAGATACAAAAGAGTACTTTTATTTTATTATGGACGGTAAAGTAAAGATATATCAAATTGATTTTCAGACATCAAAAGAGCAAACTCTCTATATGCTTACAAGGGGGGATATGTTTGATGTTGTTTCCCTTTTGGATGGTCAGCCAAACGAATATATCTCTGAAGTTTTGGAAGATACAACAATAATAGAAGTACCGATACAAGATATAAAAAATATGATTTTAAAAGATCAAAATTTTAGGCAATATTTTTATTCGTATCTGGCTTCTCAATTAAAATCTATGGAAAATCTTGCACTCAGTCTATCTTTTTATGATGTGTACCAAAGAGTTGTACAACTTTTTGCAAAATTTGCCCAAACAAAAGATGGCAAAACAGATCTAAAAATTGTAAACAATCTAAACCACGAAGAGATAGCTTCTATGGTTGGAAGTGTCAGAAAAGTTGTAAACAGAACCCTTCAGAAGCTAAAAAACGACGGGATTATAGATATATCAAGAAAAAACATACATATAAAAAATTTCCAAAAGCTATTGGAAAAACTAAATATATAGAAAATTTTTCTTTATCTGCTTACCACCATATCATCAACACTTACTTTTATCTCATCTACTAATGTATTTAGTGCTTTTCTTACCACCGCTTCGGCATTGTCAGCTTCACTTCCGTTTACAACACTGCTAAAAATCTCATTGCCAAAAACACAGGCTTCGAGATTAACAAACATATTGTCTGAAACCTTCAAACCCATCCTCTCATCTACACCGTCAAATACGATAGCAAAAAAACGGCTGTTTAGTACAACTATTGTATCTGTTTTTCGTATCATAGGTTCAACAAAACCCTTTAGTATAGATACAGGTGAAGCAAAAAGTACCAAAGTGTATTTTACATTGTATCGTCTGTAACGATAATCATAACCAGCCACAGTATCAACAATTTTTTCAGAATATGTCCTAAAATTGTAGTGTATTTTTTCAAATAATGCTTTTTCCATAAAAACTATTGTAGCACAAATATGGGTATTTTCATAAATATACAGACAAATATAAAAATATTTATCTATTTGTTGTTTTATTTAAATTACACCTATTGAAGCTTGTTTATTTTAATCCAAAAAACCCTATTTTAAAATATTTAATAACACTAATTTCAATAAAATATCAACAAAGATATACCTTTGCATTGACCACTTTTATATCTCCGTTTAACTCAGATACAAACACTCTGTTTGGAAATTTTCTCAAGGCTTCTTCGTATGTTGGACAGCTTTTACAAAACTCAAAAAACTCATCACAATCTTTTTTTTCAAAATATCCAAATTTGTTCACAAACTTATCAACATCATAGATAGCTTGTGCGGTCCCGTCTTCAAGCAATAAGTTTGTTGCATCACTCTCACCTATTCTATGGGGCAATACATATATCTCTTTACCCATTTTTTTGGCATACTCAACACTTCTCATTGTGCCTGAGTTTTTATCTGCATACATCACTATAAGCACCTCTCCTAGTGCTACCAAAAGTTCATTTCTAAGTGGGAAGTTATATCTTTTAGATGGTGTACCTGCTTCAAACTGACTCAAAACAAGTCCATCTTTTTCTATATCCTGTATCACATTTTTATTTATTGAGGGATAATACTTGTCAAGCCCCGTTCCTGCAACCATTATTGTATTTTTTGCACCTGCGGCTTTGTGAGCAATAATATCTATCCCAATCGCTCCTCCACTCACTATGCACAAACCTGCATTTGCCAATTTTGATGCTATTTCATGTGTCATATGTCTTGCATATTGGTTTGGTTTTCTACTACCCACAATAGATATCTTTTTTCTTTGAAGTAATCCTGCATCACCTTTATAAAAGATATTTTTTGGATATTTTTTCATATGAGACAACTCTTTGATATCGCCTTTAAGTATCTCTATCATACAAACTCTCTAATACAATTGATCAACCTGTACCAAATCAATATCATTGAAGAGGTACTTGTATCGTTTTAGGGCTTTTATGGTGCTTTTTTGAGGATGTCCTATCGCTATGGCACTACCGTGAAGTTTTGCAAGTTTTATAGCTCTTTTTATCTCATGGAGAATAGATGCTTCATCTGCACTGTGATCCAAAAATACATCTCTTGCCACATATTTCATACCATAATTTTGCATAACTTTTGGTACTTTTGTCTCAGCTGTTGTCCTACTGTCTATGAGATGTATATGTTGGCTGTTCAAAGCATATACAAGCCTGTTTACAGCCAACTCATCAGCTGTAAATTTACTCCCCGTGTGGTTGTTTATATATCTTACCCTTGGAAAAAGTTTTTTTATCTCTATCACTCTTTGCATAATTTTTTCCTGAGAATCATCTATTCTCAATGTAGAAGGCTCCTCTGCATGAAAATTAAAAGCCTCCATGGGCAGATGCACCATATAAAACCTCTCTTTGGCGGCAAGTTTGGCAGAGTTTGGTCTAGAACTCTTTGGAGGAAAAAAAGACATAGTAAGAGGGATGCCTATACTTTTGATTGCATCTACCTGTCTTTGTGTACTTACATCATCTATAATAATTGCAAGTTTTGCCCTTTTTGTGGTTTTTATCACTTTTCTAGAAGGACCTTTTGGCGGTCTGCTCAGATGTTCATCTGCATACTCGTGTGCAGCAGTTATCTCTTTTTTTGACTCTTTTTTGAGTACCTCTTTTAATCTTTTATTTACATCCCTTAAGTGTTGTTTGTTTATCTCTTTGGCTTTTGCATGTTCTTTGACTCTATACTCTTTTTGTATCTTTTGCTTGGCATCAGAATACCCCATATAATAACCAACTACCAACACACTCATAACAAGTGCAATTACACCAAGCACCCATGCTGTATATACCAACAGTTTTGAATTTTTCTTAGCTTTTGTCTTTTTTCTTTTTGCCATAAAATACCATTTTTGTTAAAATTTTTGCAAAACTATACCATGCAAAAGCAAAATAACAATAATTTTATAACAAATTGACATCTTTTTGTTTATTTAAGCATTTTTTATGTATAATCGCGAGTTCCTTTCTCTTTGTATCATTATTTTAGATGATATATTGAATATCCGAAAGGGAAACAATGCCAGTGGGCAAATACCAAAAGGAGATAATACTCTATGAGACATTACGAAAACCTAGTAATAGTAAAACCGACTTTTACTGCACAAGAGATTCAGGCAACTATCGAAGCTGTTGAAGAAGTTATAACTTCAAACGGCGGTGAAATAGCTGCAAGAGATGCAATGGGGATGAGAAAACTAGCATACCCTATAAACAAAAACGAACGTGGTTATTACCATGTTGTCTATTATTCAGTTGCTCCATCAGCAATCAGTGAAATTGAGAGAAGATTCCGTATCAACGAAGACCTTCTTCGTTTTGTTACAATCAAATATGACACAAACCGTGAAATTACTGCTTGGAACAAACTAGTTGAAAAAGCAAACAAAGCAGCTACTCCTGCAAAAGAAGAAGCAGCTCAAGAAGCACAAGAAGAGACTAAAGAGGAAGCTCCAGTAGAGCAAGAAGCATAAGCTCAAACATTTTAAGGAAAACTCATGTTTAACAAAATTATTTTAGTTGGAAACTTAACCCGTGATATTGAACTCAGATACTCTCAAGGTGGTACTGCCATAGCAAAAACTGCTATTGCAACAAGCCGTAAATTCACAAGCAATGGTGAAAAAAAAGAGGAAGTTTGTTTTGTTGACATCACATTCTTCGGAAGAAGTGCAGAAGTATCCAACCAATACCTTCGTAAAGGGAGCAAAATCCTTGTAGAAGGGAGACTTAATTTTGAACAATGGGTAGATCAAAACGGACAAAAAAGATCAAAACACTCTGTTATAGTAGAAACAATGCAGATGTTGGATTCTAAAGGTGACAACCCATCAAACAATATGGGTTCACAAGGTGGTTATAATGCACCGCAACAATCACAGCCTCAAAGCTATCAACCACAAGGGCAACAGCCTCAAGGTCAGCCAAGTTACGGGCAGCAGCCTCAAGCTCAACCAAGCTATGAGCAACAACAAAGCCAGTACCAAAGCCGTGAGATGCCAAATAACAACCAAGTTCCCGTGATCGACATTGATGAAGATGAGATTCCATTTTAGACAATAGATAAAGAAAGGTAATAACATGTCAGAAAAAAGAAAATACAAAAAAAGATACTGTAAATACTGTGAAGCAAAAGTTGACTTCATGGATTATAAAGATGTGGGAGCACTTCGTTTCTCACTTTCAGAGAGATACAAAATCATGCCTCGCCGTTTGACAGGAAACTGTAAACGTCACCAAGATATGATCTCTACTGTTATCAAAAGAGCAAGAGCAGCTGCACTGGTTCCATATACTGTAACTCGTAAGCAAGTTGTAACTGCACCATTTGAAAACCTAAGATAGGTTTTTCTTTTAAGCCCTTTTTAGGGCTTATCACAACCCCAACAACCACTCTACTATATTAACAACTTCAATCTTTGTATCATCAAAAATTTCAGTATAACTTTTATCCATAGTCAATAGTACCAAATTTATATCTTGTGAATGTTTTAGCTCAGTAGATGCTTTTACCAAAGCTCTTAGCTCTCTTTTTTTAGTTTTTTCATCGGAGATTGTTTTGCTTACTTGTATGAGATGGGTAATCTGTTCATATTTTTTGATGAGAAAATCCACCTCATACCCTTGAGATGTTTTAAAATAGTATATCTCATCATATCTTCTTTTTAACTCCAAATAAACTATATTTTCAAGCATATCACCTATTCGTTTGCCAACTTCAAACGAAACTCTTTTGGAGAGTCCTGTATCTATTGAGTATATTTTTTTTGGATTTACATACTGTTTTTGCAAAGACCAATCAAAAAGAGGTACAGAGTGTATCATATAAGTATTTTGTAAATACTCCATATATCTACTGGCAAGGTCATGTGAAACACCAAGTCTGTTTTTAACTTTTGTGATAGAAGCTACATTGGAGATGGAAGATAACAAAAAGATAGAGAGTTGTTCTAAAACTCTAAAATTATCCAGTTTGTAACGAGCAACAATATCTCTAAGCAAAATAGAATCAAAATAACTTTTTAACTCTGCTTCTTTTAATGCTGTATCTTGTGTCAGTACAACTTTTGGAAACCCACCATACAACATAAACTCTTCAAAATGGCGATCAACCTCTATATGCTTACTTATATGGTCGTAAGGTTTTTCAATCATAATATCATTAAATAGTAGATATTCCCTAAAACTCAAAGGTGACACCTGCAAGTCAAGATACCTTCCACTAAGTGAAGTTCCTATCTCTTTGCTTAAAAGTTTAGAGTTTGAGCCAGTAGCAAAAAGGTGTGATGTTTGCAACTCATACTCTTTTAACAACCACTTTTCAAAACCATCTATATTTTGCACTTCATCTAAAAATATATATGGTTTGTCTTTTGGATTCATATAGTAGATATATGCCTGTTTAATCTCCTCAAGCAGTTTCAAAGATAAAGATGTTGCAAACCTTGGATCTTCAAGATTTACAAACAAGATATTTTCTTTAGGAACACCATCTTTGATAAGCTTTTGAATATGGTTCAAAAGTATGGTTGATTTTCCACTTCTTCTTACCCCTTTAAGAAATACAATCTCATCTGTACTCGCTTTATGTGCAAGTTCAGACTCATATGTGTTTCTTACAAAAGTCTCTTTAAATGGCTTAGACCAAAAATTCCAATCTTCTAAAATAGCCAATATCTCTTTTTTATCCATAATAACCACTCTTTTTAATCATATCAGACAATTATACCACAAAATCAGTAGATATATTAGATGATTTTTAGAACTCTTAAGCATGGAAATATCTACATAAATGATTATCAATTTGAAAACCCAAGATAGGTTTGACACAAAGCCCCAATCTCTGGGGCTTTGACAATAAGGAATGTTTTTTGCTTTACTAAAAACCAAAAAGCACTCTCATGAAATATATACTTCTAATATCCATATTACTGTTGCAACTTTTTGCAAAAGATTCTGATTTTTCCATTATTATAAGAAAACCTTTTAACGAAGCACTGCTTGATATCACACAAGATTATGACAGAGATATAAGTGCTGTCGGTTTTACAAAAAATTATAAACAAAAATCATCCAACGACGGAGCATATACAAATGCTTTTGATTATCTTGAGAGTATATCAAACTCACAAGGCTCCCAAATAGAGCTTGTAAAAATCAACAAATATGCAGATATTGTACTCCAAAAAACAAATAATCTACCAAGATTTAATGAAGCCATAGCACTGGTAAAAACACCTTCAAACGGATATTTTATAGGTGGTTACACACTAGATGGTGATCTGCTTATACTGAAACTGGCATCAAATGGAAGTGTGATTTTTAGTAAAATATTTGGTACAAAAAACTACGACAGGATGAATAATCTTATCTTGTTGAGTGATGGTGGAGTATTGGCTGTTGGAACATCAATCACATCAAGAGACAAACATGATTCACTCTTTGAGACGGGACTTGGACTAAACGATATATACCTTACAAGGTTTTCAAAAGAGGGACACAAACTCTGGAGCAAAAAGTATGGTACAAAGTATGATGACAGAGGGATAGATGCTGTTGAAGCAAAAGATGGCTCAATCATAGTGGTAAGTACTACTTCTTATGGCAATAACAGAGATATAACACTGATGAGAGTTACTCAAAATGGCGATAAAATCTGGTTGAAGCACTACAAAAAAGGGTTGTTTGTCACACCCTACAAACTTATAAGGCTAAGAGACAATAATTTCTTGTTATCACTCTCGCAAAGAAACGATATAGGCAAAGACCAAGTAAGATTGATAAAATTTGACCTCCAAAGAAATATACTCATAAACAAAGAGATAAGCACAACATACTCAAGTGCTTTATACGATATAAAAGAGTTTTCAAACGGCAATATTATAGGTGTTGGGCTGGTAAGAGATATATATGATACAGATGGTCTTGCTATGCTTCTGGATTCAAAACTTGATATGCTTTTTCAAGAACATTATGGTGATGATAATTTTGATACTTTTAATGCTGCTGTTATATTGCACAATTCCCAAATAGCTGTTGCAGGGTTACACACAGATAAAAATTCACAAGAATCAGATATGTGGATAACAAAACTAAACAACGATCTCTCTATGGCTCAGACATCTACAAATACATCAGATTTTTATACAAAACTAACACAACTTTTTAAAACAGAGATACAAAACAACGAAATACAAATCAAAAAAGACTTAAAAATATATCTGGTAAAAAAATCACTCTACTTTGGTATTGGAAAATATATACTCACCAAAGCACAAAAAGAGTTTTTGATAAATTTTTCAAACAAGCTCATACCTTTTTTGATGCAAAACAAGGAGTATATACAAACACTTGAAATAAACGGACACACATCAAGTGAATGGAAAAATACAAACTTCTCTTCAAGATATCTAAAAAATGAAAAACTCTCTATGCAAAGGGCATATTCAACCATAAGCTATATATTTTTAAATCAAAATACAACAACCAAGCACTACCTCAGCACAATTATAAAAGGGGGTAGTTTTTCATACTCAAAGAGAGTATTTCTAAAGCAAAAAGAGGATAAAACAAAATCAAGAAGAGTGAGTTTTAGAATTATCCTCAAATAAATTTGACAAGTATCATACCTGCAAATTTATTTTTGTTGTAATATTCAACTCTGTAAATTTTTCCCTTTTTATCAAGTGAAAATCTATTTGGTATTTGTGATTTTGTTATAAAAATATCTGTCTCTTTATCATTTTTGTTTGTATATCCTATTACATTGACTCTGTATTGTTTGTGCTGTTTTACCAAAAATCCCTTTTTGACATCTATCAATGAACCAAATTTTACATTTTTTGCTATAGAATCTACAACTATTTCCACACTCTCATTGTTGTCATCATACTCTTTATAATCTGCTTTTAGTCTTGACAATCTTCTGTTTCCATATTGAATTGTATATATGTTGCCATCTTTTATAACAGTTACCAAGGAGTTACTTGCTTCAAAATTGATCTGTGCATCTTTTTTAATAGGAAAATACGATACTATATGCCTTATCTCAGAGAGTGGCAAACGGATTTTGCCATCATACAAAGATATATAAATATCATTGTTTATAGCATCATAAACACCTTTTGGAGTCAGTTCAAAATCTCTTTGAAACTCTATACCTGCTATTTGCATATATTTTTCAAGTGCCAAAAGATGATAATACACCCTTTTATGTGTTGGTTGATTTTTTGTAGCTTCGTTACCAAAAGCAGCTTTGCCCTGATTTATAGCATAATATGTAAGAGATTTTTCCATCTCTTTATCGCCATCTCTTGTTTTTGTATTGTGTGTATGATATCGGTCTTCCTCTTTTAAAAGGTGTTGATTTACATGCTTTACAATCTGGGTTGAGATATCTTTTAACTTGGAATATTTTGCACCCTCAAGCACCTCTTGATCTATTACAGAGCATTGCCCCCATCTGGTTGGTTTATGCATATCATCTACATACTTTTGTCTGTAAAAACCACTTCCGTCATGCAAATTTACCACCAATTTGACATGTGGATCCTGTATATACTCTTTTATCCTTTTTACTGTATTGTATTCCGGATCATCTTTGGATAAAGTAGCAAATTTCCGATTCATATCTCCATAAGGTCCCCTGCTTCTTTTTATAATACTGTAAAAATTCAGATTTGGAACTATCCACAAAGAGCCTTTTGTTATTTTATATTTTGTTGCCAAAAGTGATGCGGCTAGGAAACCTCCCGGCTCGTCACCCTGAATACCCCCAACAACAAGCATTGTGTTGTTGTCTTGTGTGCCTTTTTTTACCAAATCAAATTTATATTGCTCATTTGCATCCAAAATCACTGAAAATACAAACAATACAAAAAAACTAAATAACCTCAACATGCCATGGCTCATACCGTACTCCGTCGTTATTGTTTTTATCATATCTCATAGATATATAAGATAGTTTTCTCATCTTCCTAAACTCATTTGTAAGGGCAAAATCTGAAGTGAAATTTCTATATCCCCAACCAACTCTGCCAACATCAAAATCACTGACTGTATGGTATGAGTATGCAGGTGGAGCAATATCTATGGTAGCTTTTGTGATATTGCCACCCTTTTTGTATATTTTGTTTACATACAGATAAAGCTGCTTTACAACATTTCTCACACCAGATGTAAGGATAAGTGTATCTCCTATATCTTTTCTTAATCTCATATAGTCATCATAAGGCTTTCCCAAAAAAAGGTAATGCCCTGTATATGGTATCTTTATAACATCTTTTTTTGATATTTTATTGTGTATGTCTGAGCATGTTTTTGCACCATAAAATCCATATTGTCGCTGTTTTTCATAAAACAGTTTCTCAATCAGGTTTAGTTCATCTTTTGTAAACGAACCTATTTTTGGATAATTTCTTGCATAAAAAAGTGCATCATCAAAAGAGACGATATTGAAATTTGCATACCCTATAAAGTGAATAAGTCTTATGAGCCTTTTTCTCAAAAGTTTTAAACTCTCAAACTCCGAAGACGAAAGATACACATCACTACCCAAAAGACTCCCGTTTGCAAAAACACAACTAGATACCAATGTATATAAAAAAACTCTTCTGTTCACATCTGTTCTCCAAATTTGGATTATATCATAATATTATGTTAAAAAGAGTGTATAATTTCTAAAAAAGATGGACTTTATATGCAATATGACCAACATTTAAAACTAGGTGTTATAAACAGACTCAAAATTGACAGATTTACACCACACGGTATATTTCTTGTATCTCAAGACGAAAAAGATGTTTTGTTACCACAGGCTTATGTAACAAAAGAGATGAAAGAGGGTGAGATACTTGATGTTTTTTTATATACAGATTCACAAGACAGGCTCATAGCAACAACTCTAAAACCAAAAGCGATGCTGGATCAGTTTGCCCTGCTTGAAGTGATAGACAAATCTTCGTTTGGTGCTTTTGTGGACTGGGGTTTGCCAAAAGATCTGCTTGTACCGTCAATGCTCCAAAAAACACCTTTTGAAATAGGCGAGAAAAGATTTCTAAAAATTATTTATGATGAAAAAACTCACAGACTTGTCGGCAGTGAAAAACTTGGAGATTTTTTTGCAAAAAAAGTCAAAGGGCTAAAAAACAGACAAAAAGTACAGATACTCATCATTGCAAAAACTCCACTTGGCTACAAATGTATTGTTGAAGAAAAGTATGAAGGACTCATCTATCACAATGAGATTTTTGAAAACATCAAACTCGGCGATACTAAAGATGCCTATATAAAAAAAATAAGATCTGACGGCTCAATAGATATAAGTCTAAGAGAGATAGGAAATAAAAACACAACAACATCAGAAGATAAAATACTAAACCTTCTAAAACAAAATAAAGGTATTTTGCCTTACAATTACAAAAGTGATGCTCAACTTATAAAAGATATCTTTGAGATGAGCAAAAAAGAGTTTAAAAAATCACTCACGGCATTAAAAGAAGATTCTAAAATAGAGATAAAAGAGAGTGGAATATATATAAAAACATAAACACCCAACACAATGTTGGGATATATGATCCGGCTAAGACCATATATGGAGAATCGTAAGAACAATTATATATGCAAATAGTTACAAAACTGTTAACAAAGGATAATAAAAATGAAAAATTGCAACTCACTTCAGGAAATAAGAGATGAAATTGATAAACTCGATTATCAACTAGTAGATCTACTCTCACAAAGAAGCCACCTCATAAGACAGGCTGCAAAGTTTAAAAACTCGGTAGATGAAGTAAAAGCAAACGACAGGATAGATTTTATTATGCAAAGAGTCAGAAACAGAGCTATAGAACTTGGCATAAATCCAAACATGATATCTGAACTTTTTACAATCATGATAGATGAGATGGTGGAAACTGAGATATCTGAATTTAGAAATGCGAATAATTTTTAGATGAAAAAATATATTTTTTTACTTTTTTTCACATATTTGCATCTTTTTGCCATTGAGCCTTTTATAAAACCAACTGAGTTGCAAAATATAATTGAGGACAAAAACCTTCTCATTATAGATGTATCTGATTATTCCCTTTATAAAAAAGGTCATATTCTGCACTCTTTACATTTTGATGTATCTACACTTGTTGCAAAACAAAACAACCCATACATGTTGCCAGATACACCACAAAATGTACAAAACAAGCTAAAAGAACTTGGCATAAACAAAGATACAGATATTGTTATATACTCACACAATTCACAAAAGGGGCTGTTTGACTCAACATATCTTGCTTTTGTACTGATACAAAACGGTGTCAAGAACATAAGCATACTCGATGGTGGATATATGGGATGGGTTTTTCAAAACGATCTGCTTGTATCTCAGGAAAAAAACTCACCTGCAACTAAGGGGGATTTTGATTTTTACTACAATAAAAATATGCTTGTTGATTACAAATATGTTCAACAAAACCAACAATCTGCTACTATTTTGGATGCTAGAGAACCAAGCCAATATTTTGGTGTGCAAAGATCAAAAAGCACTCAAAAAACAGGACATATACCAACAGCACAATGTGGTTATTACAAATACAGTTTTTTAAGTGATTTCACCATACGAGATGATGAGGATTTAAAAGCCATATACACAGATGGTTTTAACCTTGATACAAACTCACCCATAATCATATATGCAGATGATATCTATCAGGCATCTGTGCTTTGGTATATTGTGTACAAAAAAATGGGATTTGAAAACACCAAACTATATGGTGCATCACTTAAAGAGTGGGTAGATATACCAACTCTCAAACTTGAAAAATTTAAATGGCACTAGGTGTGGCTCTCATCGGGAGTCGTATCTTGTCTTGTTTTAATTTTTTGTATAGCTTCTCTTTTGCTTTTTGCAACTCTTCGTCATTGTAGGAAAATTCCTCTTTTTGCATTGCATCATCAACATTGCCACTTTGCATTGCCAAAAGCCTAAGCTCTTTTTTTGTCAGTTTTGCTTTTAGTACACTGTACAACTCTTTATCATCCTCTATCATATCAAGCGAATCTATATGTGTATATTTTGAGAGTATCTCTCTAAAATTATTCTCTTTGTTGTATTGTCTCCAGACTGTATTTTGTAACATTATATTTTCTCCAGTATTTTTGTCAAATCTTTTTCATCTATAATTATATTTGCCTCTTTTTGCAAAATCTCCCTTGCACAAAATGCAACTCTTGTACCCGCATGTGCGAACATAGACAAATCATTTGCACCATCTCCACACACCAAAGTCTCTTCCGTCGTTACACCCAAAATATCCTGCAATCTTACAAGCATATCACCTTTTGAGAAATTAAACATCATGTCACCACCCACAAACCCGGTGAGTTTGCCATCTTTTTGGTGCAATACATTTGAAAAATCCGCATCATATCCAAGTATATCTTTGGCATAAGATGTGGCAGTTCTAAAACCACCGCTGAAACAGACAACCTTCATCCCTTTTTGTTTGAGTGCCTTTATGGTCTCTTTGGCACCATTCATATATGGAAGATTTTGACTGATTTTTTCAACTACATCAAAATCAAGCCCCTCTAAAAGTTTTACCCTCTTTTGTAATGATTCAAAAAAATCAAGCCTCCCGCTCATAGCTTCTTCTGTAATATAGGCAACCTCCTGCCCTATTCCAAGTTCTTGAGCAAAAAAGTCTATCGTTTCACCATCCATAAGTGTAGAATCAAAATCAAATACTGCAAGTTTTAGCATTAAATACTCTCTCTTTTGTTATAATTTCAAAATTATAGCGAATTAGGAAGATTTTTGTTTGATAAACTTATAGATAAACTAAAAAACGGCACTTATATAACACTTGAGACAACTCCGGGACACTCACCTGTATTTGCTCCAACCATAGACAAGATAGAATCTCTCGGATTACACAACCTTGTGGATGGGTTCTCTACCACAGACAACCCTTTGGCAAAACTAAAATACAACTCCCTTTTTGGAGCAAAAATGTTGCAAGAGAGATTTGGCAAACCTGTTATAGCTACCATGAGCATGAGAGACAGAAACAAAATCGCCCTCCAATCAGATCTCCTTGGTGCAAACGAAGTAGATATAAGAACCATATTGGCACTTACCGGAGATCCCGCTTCTATCTCTGACCAACCCCATGCCAAAGGTGTTTTTGAATCAGATTCATCACTCTTGCTCGATATCATATCGTGTTTTAATTCCGGCATAAACTTTGCAGGAAAAGAGTTTGGCACAAAACCAAAAGAGATATACCCTTTTGCTGTTGTAAACTCTTATGCAAAAAACCCAAAAACACTCCAAAAGAAAATCCAAAAAAAGATAAAACACGGAGCAATAGGGATAATCACCCAACCTGTTTACAGCCTTGAAAATGCAAAACAACTGTTGGAATTAAAAGAATTAGCAAACAAAGCATGTTGTGATGAACACAAACAAAGTGAGCTTGTATTGGGTATATTCCCTATCACAAAACTTCGCACTGCACAGTTTTTATCTGCACATGTACCGGGTATAAATGTACCAGATAGCTGGATAGAGGCTCTTAGAGTTGCTCATGCAAAAAGCAAAGAGGATGAGTACAAAGTTGGATTTGAACTTAGCAAAAATCTTTTTGATGAGTTAAAACAACTTCATCCAAAGATACACCTCATGACAGCAAATCAATTTGAAATAGCAAAAGATATACTGATATAATAAAAAGGATATAAAAAATGATAGATCTAAAACAATTACAAAAAAATTTTGATGAGATGAGTGCAAAACTGACAAGAAAAAATGTTGGTCTTGAGATACTGCAACAACTAAAAGAAAAAAATGAAGAACTAAAAAAAGCAAAAACAGCTTTTGAGACACTTCAGGCACAACAAAATGCCATGAGCAAAGAGTTTGGTATATACAAACGAGAAGGCAAAGACATAAGTGAGCTAAAAGCCAAAGTTGATGCAAACAAGATAGAGATTGCAAAAGCACTTGATATACAAAGGGAAAAACAAGAGGAACTAGAAGCCATAGCAATGGGAATTCCCAATATTCCTGATGATGAAGTTCCAGACGGAGAGGATGAAAACGACAATGTAGAAATTAAAAAAATTCTGACTCCTCCGTCGTTTGATTTTACACCAAAAGAGCATTGGGAACTAGCAGAACAAAACGGTTGGATAGATTTTCAAAGGGGTGTAAAACTTGCTTGTAGTCGTTTTAGTGTTGCCTATGGTATGGGAGCAAAACTTGAAAGAGCTTTGATTAACTTTATGCTTAATTTTAATTCACAAAGAGGATATACTGAGGTAAGTGTGCCACAACTTGTAAACAAAAGAGCCTTGCAGGGTACAGGACAGTTACCAAAATTTGAAGATGATTTGTACAAAATGGATGGTCTTGATCTTTATCTAATCCCAACAGCAGAAGTACCCCTTACAAATCTTTTTCAAGATGAGATACTACCTGCTGAAAAACTGCCTTTTAAGATGACAGGTTATACATCATGTTTCAGAAAAGAAGCAGGTGCGGCAGGTAGAGATACAAGAGGGATGATAAGACAGCATCAATTTCATAAAGTAGAACTTGTTTCTATCACACGACCAGAACAAAGTGATGAAGTGTTTGACGAGATGGTTCAGTGTGCTTCAGATATACTAAGTGCTTTAAAACTTCCTCACAGACTTGTAACATTATGTACGGGTGATCTTGGTTTTAGTGCGGCAAAAACAGTAGATATAGAGGTATGGCTCCCGGGACAAAACTGCTACCGTGAGATAAGCTCTATAAGTAACACAAGAGATTTTCAGGCAAGAAGAGCAAAAATCCGTTATAAAAACGGTAAAAAGAATGAGCTGGTACACACCCTAAACGGCTCATCATTAGCAGTAGGTCGCACAATGGTAGCAATCATGGAAAACTTTCAAAAAGAGGATGGAAGCATAGAGATACCAGAGGTTTTGAAGCCTTATATGGGGATATAAAACCTTGTCATTCCCGTACTTGATACGGGAATCTACAAAAGCGACTGCCTATTTTTTCCTAGTTTCCAAGCTCCAGCTTGGAAATTCACAAGCAATTTTATTATTTAGATACAACCTGACACTTCAATACTTAAGCACTTTTCAAAACAGTAGGTATCTCAATCTCATGCTGGTTTGTTTTTACATTTAAAACTTCCACAGATACTATTTCATCTTTATCATTATAATCAACAATAACATCTTTTTTTACTTCTTCACTCTCAACAATTGCATCAGTAGAGAATTTAACATAGATACTATCTGTTTCATTATTATATAAAATTTTCATTTGCAACCTTTTTTTCTCATATTCCTATCAAAGTAAGCTGTTATAATAATTCCTGTAGTTGGATTTATTACAACTTTTAGACATCTATTTTCATTATCTTCAATCTTTGAAAAATAATGTGACTCTATAATAGATATTTTTTTAATTAAA
>Ga0256828_1000822_pt1 | contig 20126 bp, 20 predicted proteins | sample CV88metaG_FD_185993 | JGI IMG/M metagenome (GOLD analysis project Ga0256828, IMG submission 185993) | Hydrothermal vent microbial communities from East Pacific Rise, Pacific Ocean - CV88 | ecosystem: Environmental > Aquatic > Marine > Hydrothermal vents | place: Pacific Ocean: East Pacific Rise...
GAAGCGAAAAAACGCCAAGAACGTTTGGCAAAAGAGCGAGAAAAGAAACGTCAAGAGCGTTTGGCACGAGCAAAAAAAGAGCAAGAGGGGGGGAGGGATCTTTTTGCTTCGGTTAACACAAAATCCCCCTCAACCCATCAGCGACAGAGCCAACCTAGCAGTCGGATTAAGCATAACTCTTCGGTGGCTGATCATATTCGAAATACCCATCAGAGTGGTACGGTCTCTAATCGTAACCGAGAGAAAGGCGTGGAGGATGCCTACAAAGCCAAAGTGCAACGGCGACTTAACAATTGGAATGCTCAAAGTAGTTATAAGGGGCACTCTGCTACGATAAAGTTGACCATTAGTAGCAGTGGACATTTTCGCTATACCATTACACGCTCCTCTTCACCTGAGATGAGCCGTGGATTGGAAGTCTTCTTAGATCAGCTCAATCGCATGGGGTTGGGTCGACATGGTCGTTCACGACCTTATGTCTTTAGTGTGACATTTAAAGCACGTTGAGACAACAATAAAATCATATAACTTAAGGACAACAATGCGTACTTTTTTACTTTTTTTACTTTTTACTTTTAACCTCTTGGCTGTTGATGCTGTGTTTAGCATCGAAAAAGATGTGGATGCCAAAACGACACTCTCTCTTTTGGAGGATACCTCAACCGCAGGAAGTAGCCAACACCATCAAAAGATGTTTCATCTCCTGATCAATGATCTTAAAATGAGTGGACATTTTACCGTAGATGAACAAGCACGACGGGGTGATTTTTCCGAGGGGAGTATGTTGCCCCCTGAGCTTCATGATCGAGAGTATGTTTTGAAATACAGCTATTCTCCCTCTGGAACCAAATTGGATATTAAATTGGTACGAACCTTTGATAACACTGTTTTTTTTCAAAAAGGCTATAGTATTAATGTGGCAGCGAGGTACCCTTTTTTGGCACACAATGCCATTGTAGATATCAATCATGCTTTGGGCTATGATGAAATCTCTTGGATGCGTCGGCATATTCTTTTCTCAAAATATGTCTCATCACGTCAAAGTGAGATTTGGATTGCTGACTATACTTTAAGTTTTGCGAGTAAGATTGTTCGTGGAGGTTTGAGCCTCTTTCCAAAATGGGCAAATACTGAGCAGAGTGCCTTCTATTATACCTCCTACAATGATTATCTTCCCACATTGTATCGTGTGGATATGCAGACAGGTCGAAGCAAAAAAATACTCTCGTCTGAGGGGATGTTGGTCTGTTCGGATGTGAGTCATGATGGGGAGAGATTGTTGTTGACGATGGCACCTCATGGGCAGCCTGATATCTATGAATATTATGTTAATTCAGGTAAAAAAAAGAGATTAACCACCTTTAGTGGGATTGATGTTAATGGCAAATATCTAGGGGATGAGAGTCGCATCGCATTTGTCTCTGACCGCACAGGAAAAGCCAATATCTATACCAAGTATATTGGTTCCTCTTCGGTCTCTAAAGCTGCCCACTATGGGTATAATAATAGCTCTTGTGATGCATTTGATCAATATATTCTCTATTCCGTCAAAGAGGGAGCGGCTACCAATATTTATTTGGGCAGTGTTAACAGCTCTTACGTTCGACCTTTGACCAGTAATGGTATCAATCAGTTACCTCGATTTTCTAATGATGGTAAAGTGGTTCTTTACATCAAAAAGAGTGGGCGTAAAAACAGCATTGGCTACATGAATCTAGCCACCAATCAAAATCAACTCTATCCCATGCTAAGTGGACAGATACAGTCCATTGATTGGTAACAAGATTTAATTTTTATTTGGTATAATCGTTATAGTTATGAATTAAAGATAAAGGAAAAATAATGAAAAAAGAACTCATGATGACACTGCTTTTGGTGGCACTCTTTACAGGGTGTGCTTCCAAAAAAGTGGATACTCTTGATATTACTGATGGTACAGCCACATCCCAAGGAATGACAGAGGGTACAGAGGTGAGGGGATATCAAAATGTGGATCCCTATGGCAGTGAGAACCATGGTAATGTTGACTATAATCAAGATATGGGTTATGGTGAAGCAAATGGAGGAGTCAAAAATATCTATTTCGCTGTGGATCAATATGTTATCACTCCTGAAAAACTACCTACGGTTATCAACAATGCCAATATCTTACAACAGGCGATCAAAGCTGGATCTCGGGTCAAAATTGAGGGACATTGTGATGCAACAGGTACCGATGAGTATAATTATGCTTTGGGTCTTAGACGTGCCAAAGCAGCCAAAGATGCCATTGTGATACGAGGGGTTAAGCCCTCAGCCATCACCATCGTGAGTATGGGGGAGAGTGCTCCTGCTTGTACCTCAAGTTATTCTGAAGCCTGTTTTGCCAAAAACAGAAGAGTTGAGTTTAAGATTGTTAACTAAATGATTGGAACATGATATGAAAAAGACAATTTTAATCGGAGCCATGGGACTCTTTTCTTTGCTTTATGCCAATGAACCATCGGTCTACGGGGCGGGGGATATTGACAGTATGGAACCTTATGGTTTGACGGCAACTGAAAAAAATGTGTTGGCAAATCGAAGACAGGTACAACTGCTGACCAATAGGGTAGCTGAACAGCAAAATCGTATTGATGGGTTGACCTCTATTATCGAGGGGCTTAACAAACAGATTGTGGAACTTAAAGAGCAGTTAAAAAATAGAGAATCAAGTAGTGATGATAATAACAGTTATGCACTGCTTCTACAGATGGGAGAACTCTTAGATCAGATTAACAACAATTATGTGACCCAAGAGGATCTAAAAGCAGCAATGGGGGGAAAAGCTGTGATTAATAAAACCCCCAAATCCACGACTCATATAGCCTCTACTGATATGTCTGAGGTGTATCGTCAAGGGGTAAAGCTCTTTGCACGGAAGAGTTACAATGCTTCTCAGGAAAAATTTGAAGCAGCCCTTTCCCATGACTATAAACCTGCAGCAAGCAACTACTATTTGGGTGAAATTGCCTATTATACAGGGAATTATGAAGATGCCATTGCCTATTATAAGACCAGTACTTCTCTTTATGATCAAGCCAGTTATATGAAAGTTCTTTATCTGCATACGGCGATCTCTTTGGCACGAACAGGTCAAGAGGCACAGGCAAAAAATTTCTTTCAATATGTTATTGATCATTATCCTGGAACCAAGGCTGCCTCAATCGCCCAAAAAAACCTCTAATTTGGGGATAATCTCAGTCATCATAAAGTTTGCTTTGGTATGATGGTGGAAAATTTTAACTAGGAGATTTTATGAAAATCGCAAGCGAAAACAGTGTCGTAGGCATTGAATATGAGGTAAAAGAGGCTGGAACAACTGAGATTGTGGATAGCAACAAAGGGGGACAGCCACTGGAATTTATTACTGGTAAAGGTCATATTATCCCTGGGTTAGAGAATGCACTAGAGGGGATGAGTGTTGGTGAGAGTGGAGATATTATGGTGAAAGCTGAGGATGCTTATGGTGAGTACAATGCAGAAGCAATTCAAACACTTCCCATTGAGCAGTTTGAAGGGGTTGAGCTTAAAGAGGGATTAACCCTTTATGGTCAAGGTGAAAATGGACAAACCGTACAAGTAACGGTTAAAAGTTTTAATGATAAAGAGGTTAATGTTGATTTTAACCATCCTTTGGCGGGTAAAGATTTGATGTTCTCAGTCACGGTACTCTCTGCTAGAGAAGCCACCGCAGATGAAGCCAGTTCTGGGCAAGTTGGTGGACATGCTCACGGTGACAGTTGTTGTGGTGGTGGACACTGCGATAGCTAATAGATCTTTTATCTGTTTGCTTTAGAAGATACAGGCATTTGTATCTTCTTGGCTCCTTTTATTGATTTCTACCCTTTGGCACCTCATAATGCTGAATAAACCGATCCAAATAGCCTCGTATGCGGGTTTTACGCTCAGACTCTTCCATTTGGGCATTCCATTGCTCTAATTCAGCAAAACTCCAATTTTCAAATTGAAAATCCTTATGTTCCTCTTCCCATCGTCTCATCGCTTCATCCTGTTCATCCTCTTGGGCATTTTTGAGAATTTCTAGCATCTCAATTTCGGTGACAGAGTCTTCAGAGTTTTGGAGGTATTGCTGGGCTAGATCTTGATATTCGCTGTCATCATTGTTGGTGATGAGAGAGAGTTCGATGTTATTGACAATGGCATAGACCAAGTTTTGGGGAACGACGCTCATATCCTCTTTTTGATAGCGTTTGATAAGTGTATCAAAAATGTCAATGGCCTCTTCATCGCTCTCTCCCATGAGCAGAAAGCTTTTGGAGAAGAGGGCATTTTCTACTTTGATTTGAGACTCCTTGTCTTTATAGTGAGAAAATTTTTCGATTACTTGATCGTAGACCTCAATGGTCTCATCTCGCTCTTCGAGATAGTGTTCTAGGACATAGGCTTTGTTCATTTGGGCATTATAAAGCTCCTCAAGAAGCTCTTTATTATCAGTATTTTTAAATTTTTTGATGATCTCATCATAGATATCAATGGCTTCATAGCTGGTTGAAAAATAAGATTTTTCAAAAGAGGCTTTGGCAAAACGTTTGAGCAGTTCTGTGTTATTGCTATGTTTAAAACGATAAATAATTTCGTTGTAGATCTCAATGGCTTTGTCCCGTTCGACCATTCGTGCATGGTAAAATTGGGCTTTGGCATAGTAGAGTAAAAAAGTAATCTCTTGACGCTTTTCGTAGCGTTTGGCAATTCTTTGATAGCTTTGGATTGCTTCGTATTTGTTATCGAGATTAAATTCCAAGAGGATGGCTTTGTAAAATTCTGCTGTGGCATAGAGCTTTTCAAGCTCAAATTCATGATGTGTTTGTAGGGTCTCTATTACTTGGTTATAGAGTTTAAGACTTTTTTCAAATTCAAGATGGGATTTAGCGATGTTGGCTTGTTCGAGTAGTTGATTCATCTCATAGAGTAGAGTGTGTTGCTTCTTGGTGGGTTTTGGTGTAGGCTCTTTTGTCTCAACCGTTGGGATGGGGTCTATGTTTTTTATGATGGGGGCGAGATTTTTTTTACCATGTTTAGACGGTTGGATATGACTATTGGTATCAAATATTTTAAGATTTACACCCAAAACAAAAAGACCAGTAACTCCTGTTAATATTATCAGTATCTTAAACATCTCTACTCTCTCTTTACTTTATTTTAAATACTATTTAATGATAAGATATCAATACTTTATATTGCCTTTTTTTGTTAAAAAATATTAGAATATTTTTTAACAAAAAAGTATGACAATTTGACATATCTCTTTTGAAATCATAATTTACATGGTAAAATACCTCAAAACGATGGAAAGAGAAATATTTTATGAGACAAGCCACAGCACTTAATATCTTGAAAACAGGAAAAAATGTCTTTATTACAGGTTCAGCGGGTACGGGGAAAACCTATCTATTGCAACAGTATATCCAATATCTCAAAGAGCGACGTATTTATCCTACCATTGTTGCCCCTACGGGGATTGCTGCTTCTCACCTCAAAGGTCAGACGATACACTCTTTTTTTGCTTTGGGGATTCGTGATACGGTGGTGGATAATGGCTATGTGGAATTTTTGTTAGCAAAAAGTTATCTTAAGAGTCGTTTTAGTAAATTACAAGTTTTGATTATTGATGAAGTCTCCATGGTTTCTCCTGAGATATTCTCCTCCATGGACAAAATACTACGGGCGTTTAAGAGTACTCCTGAACCCTTTGGAGGTATTCAGGTGGTAATTTCAGGTGATTTTTTTCAGTTGCCTCCTGTGAGCAAAGTGTTTAAGGAGAAACGCTTTGCTTGGCAGTCACCTGCTTGGAGAAGTTTGGCACTAGAGAGCTGTTACCTCAGTGAGAAGTTTCGGCAAGAGGATAATGTGTTGATTCAGATTTTAGATGAGATACGCAGTGGTGAGGTTTCTGAATCGTCTCGTCACTCTTTGGAGAGGCGTTTTGGTGTTTCTGTGTCGCGGGACTTTAACCCTACCAAACTCTATACCCACAATGTGGATGTGGAACGCATCAATATAGAAAAGCTCAATCAACTACAGGGAGAACCCAAGTTTTTTAAATACAGTTCAAAAGGTTCTGCTAAAAATATTGAGAAGATATTTAAAAGCTCTTTGGTCTTGGAGACGTTGACACTCAAAGAGGATGCTGTGGTTATTTTTATCAAAAATAATCCTGAAAAAGGCTATCTCAATGGAACCACAGGGGTGGTAGTGGGATTTGAGGGGGATATTCCCCTTGTCCAGATCACTTCAGGGCAAAAAATACGGGTGATTGCTGAGGATTGGACAATTGAGAATGACAAAGGAGAGAGTGTGGCAACGGTCTCCCAACTTCCTTTACGCTTGGCATGGGCGATCACCATTCACAAATCTCAAGGAATGACACTTGATGCTGCTCAGATTGATTTGAGCAAAACCTTTGAAGTGGGGCAGGGCTACGTGGCACTCTCTCGGATCAAGCACCTAGATGGGTTAGAACTTTTGGGGATCAATGAGATGGCACTGCGTGTGGATCCTCTGATTTTGCGTATTGATGAACCGATTCAAAAGGCCTCTCAAAGAGCAGCAAAAAAAATTGCTGAGTATACGGACGAAGCGTTGGAAAAATTTCAGATGAATTATATCAAACGCTTGGGGGGATTGAGCAGTTTTGTACAGATTGAGGAGGAGAAAAAACTGCTTCGTTTGGGGAAGATTTCGGCACAAAAAGAGCTGTCTACACAGTTGAAAACCAAAGCATTAATTGAACGTTGTGATGGGATTAAGCAGCTTGCCAAAACCCGAGGGGTTACGGAGGGAACCATTATTAATCACTTGAGGATATTGAAAAAAGAAGAGGAGGATATTCATCTCGATAAATTTAAACCCAATGAGGTGCAGATTTATGCTATTGAAGAGGCAGTCGTTGTCTTAAAGAAAGAGAACAATTCAGAGCATTTTTCTGAGGATGGTCAATTGAAATTAAAACCACTCTATTCACTTTTGGAAGGACGCTATGGTTATGATGAAATACGCCTTGCACTATTATTTATAGAATAGAATTCAGTGATTTTTTATTTTCACAATAAAAAACCTTTTTTTTTATCTAAAAACATAAAAAAATCTCTTTTTATCTAAAATTTATATTTTACTCTTATATGTTAAAAAAATAGCATAGAAACAGCAATTATGAAGAAAAAATTTCTTATGATTTAACTACCGTCTTATGGTAATCATAAATGACAAAGAAATTTAAAGGAGAGCGAATGAAGAGAGAAATAGTTTCAACACTATTGGTAGCTACCGTGGCGACAAGTCTACAAGCTGGTGGAGATATTGGAGGGGTAGTGAGTTTTCAAAACCCTGATGCCAAAGTGCAAATCAAAGAGGTAAAAAAAGAGGTAAAAGAAGAGCCTAAAAAAGAAGAACCTAAAGTTGAAGAGAAAAGTGATAAAGGTTTTTATGCTGTTGTCAAAGGTCTTTCTGTGATGGGTGACAGTGCAGGTGCTTTGGATGCAGATTCTGGTTTTGGTGCTGGTCTTGATCTTGGATATAGATTTGGAAACGGGCTTGCTGCTGAAGCTGATTTAAGTTTTGCTAAAAGTGATTTGAATAATGCCGCTAAAAATGAAGCATCGTATAAAACGGCTGCATTAAGTTTGGTCTATACTTTCCCTGTAACAGAAAAAGTGGGTCTTTTTGCTAAAGCTGGATACATGCAAGAGCAGACCAAAGTGAATGCTTTAAATATAGATGACAGTGATAATGGCTTGGTCTATGGTGGTGGTCTTGAGTATAAAATCAACGATACCTACGGTGTGGTGGCTGAGTACGAAGGGTCTGCTATTGATAACAGTCTTCGTGGAGATGCTATCTCTTTGGGACTTATGTATAATTTCTAATCTACTGTTGCTGCTTCATTCGGGGGGAATGAAGTTGGCATTTTTTTGCTTACTGATACTACACACACTCTACACACTTTTCTTATTATACTTCACTTATCAAATATCAAATGATAAGGAATGAAATTGATGAAAAATTTAATACAACTCTCTGTACTCTTCATAGTGGGATTTTTTTTGGTGGCATGTGGTGATACGACAGCGTCACACGGTTTTAGTAAAAGTGGTAAAGCGGGTTCATTAGGCGTGGTCTACTCCTCAGACAAACCTTTGGTGGTGGGGAACAATACCATTCGTGTGGATATCAGCCAAGAGGGCAAAGCTTTGCATGATGCGAAAGTGGTATTCAAAGTTTTTATGCCTGAGATGCCAGGAATGCCCTATATGGAAGAGGTTAAACGTATGCAACCCAAAGGGGATGGTTATGAAGGAACGATTAACTTCTCTATGGGTGGAACATGGCAGGTACAAATTGTGATTGAAAAAGATGGCAAAAAATACAAATATGCCTCGTCGGTTATTTTGTAGAGTAGGAGATTAAGATGGGACGATTATGGATACTTTGGCTTTTGTCTCTATCTGCTGAATCACAAACCCTTCAAGAGGTCACTCTCTATAGTTTTGAGCATAACTATCAACTTCAAATTTTGGAGCAGAAGTTGGCAATATTGGCACAACAAGCCACACTTGTTGCGACTTTGTCTGATCCAATATTAAAGTTAGGTATTAATGATCTTCCATTGGATAATCCGCTTAGTCGTAATGTTGAAGCGATGCAAAATCAGTTTATAACACTTTCTCAGCGTTTGCCTCTCTCTGATAAATTGGAACGCTCTTCTGAGGTAGAATATGCCAAGCAAGCCCTTGTTGAACAAGAAAAAGTCATACTCAAGGTGCGTATTGCCTCTGAAATTCGTCAATCTTTTATTGAGGTTGCCTTTGCCAAGAAGAGGCTTCGTATCTTGGATCAATATATTGCCTTTTTGAAACAGCCGTTAAAGCTCATTGTTCATCTCTCTGCGGTGGAACAAAATATGCTTGAATCCTATATCCAAACACAACTGCTCCAAGAGCATTATCGTTTGGAAAGAGAAGTATCTTTAGAACGTATTGCCATTGCCAAAGAGCAGGTAGAACGTATTGGGAACTTGCAGGTGGAGCAGTTTGAAGGTGGGGTAGTTGCAAAAAATTATCTCGAAGATGATCAAGCGACACTTTTGGCACGCTTGGTTTTGCAGAATCCTGAATTGAAAAAATCAGCATTGCAAAATGTTGTTGAAGGTAAAAATATCGCCCTATCTACGGCAAGAGAGCAGGCAGATATTACCATTACAGGGGGATATTATCAACGTTTTGATCGGGAAGATTATCTCTCTGTTTCGGTATCATACCCTCTTTACGTTCGTAATCGACAAAGCAAAGAGAAGATTCAAGCAATGAGAAGGGCGGATATCGCGTCTCTTTCCTATCAAGAGCGTAAAGCAAGCTTGTTGCAAGGACTTAAAATACGTCTGCATCAATTGCATACATTGGATCGTGAGTTAACTTTACTGATACAAAGTCAAGAGAAGATTCGTAAACTTATTGATACAACCAAAGCCAAGTTAGGCAGTGGGGAAGGGTCACTACGACATTACTATGGGTTATTTACACAAAAAACAGACAATGCACTGGCAATCAATCAAAAACGCTTGGCTTTGGCACTCGTTGAGAATCAAATTAGCCAACTTTTAGGAGGAGTATAATGCAAACGTTACTCTCTTGTTTACTTCTGATGACAACATTGTCAGCTGTCACGGTAGAACAACTTTTTAATATTAAAACGGTTGAGGTCAAACGTCAAACTGTGGAGAATCAACAACAGTATAATGGATATGTACAAATTGCTGATGATCATATCTCTACGATTACCTTAACCCAAGATGGCTTCGTACGACAGCTTCGTTTCCCAAATCTTTATGATAACATTGTCAAAGGGGAGAAGCTTTTTGAGTTTTATTCACCTGAGATCTATAAGGCACAGATTGAGTTGTTGAGTGCCAAAGAGGTGAGTGCCTCTTTGGCAAAGCAGATTGAGACTAAACTTAGGCTCTATGATCTCTCTACACAGACGATTAATCAGATCAAACGTCGTGGTCATGCAATGAAGTATCTTCCCTTTTATGCTCCTAGATCAGGACTCGTTATTGAAAGTAAGATTAATGAGGGTACCGCTGTCAAAAAAGGAATGGAACTCTATAAGATTGCTGATCTCTCAGAGCTTTGGATTGTTGCCAAAGCCTATGAGCAGGATCGTGCCATGATCCAAAAGGGTAAACGGGTAGAGGTGAGTTTTGCAGGTATACGTAGGCACTATGTTGCGACGATTGATCTGGTTTATCCTCTTGTTGATCGGATCAACAAAACCATAGATTTTAGAATCCGATTGGACAATCGTGATGGAGCCATTCAACCCAATGCTTATGCTACCATTAGCATGATAACTACCTCTAAATCAATGCTAACCCTACCCAAGACAGCCGTGGTAACCAAAGGAAAAAAACATTTGGTATTTGTCCCTAGCATGTATGAGGGAGAGTACAAGAGCAAGAGAATTGAGGCCAAACGTATTGGTGCTTCTCAATTTGAGATTATTTCAGGTCTCAAAGAGGGAGATAGGGTGGTTAATCATTCGCTTTTTCTTCTTGACAGTGATGTACTTATTAATGGGGAAGAGTAGTTTAAGGCAAGTCACGTTATAACGACACAAAGGATAAATTATGGAATATATTACCCACTTTATGGTGGCATTGACACAACTAAGTTATGCCATGGCCCCTTACATCCTCTTTGGATTGCTCTTTGCAGGAATTTTGCATGAGTTGGTTCCTGATACCTTGGTCACCAAACATCTAGGTACAAATAGTATTGGTTCTGTAATCAAATCGACGCTTTTCGGGATTCCTCTGCCTGTTTGTTCGTGTGGGGTAATCCCTCTGGCAACCAGTATCAAAAAGAGTGGGGCAAGTAAAGGAGCTACACTCTCCTTCCTTATCTCTACACCGATTACAGGGGTGGATTCGATTTTGGCTACCTATGGAATATTTGGATGGATTTTTACGCTTTATCGTGCGATCACTTCGATGGTTATCGCGATGGTCGCAGGGATTTTGACCAATATCTTGGATAGTGATGAGGTTGTATCCTCAACCTTTCGCACTCAACCCAAGGCAGAAGAGGGGAGTTGTTGCACTACGACGTGTGGTGCTACTGATGCTTCTAAAATCAGTGCTTTTTCTCTAATACGGGCATTGCGGTATGGTTTTGTAACACTGTTAGAAGATATTGCCAAAGCACTCTTTTGGGGGTTGATTCTTGGGGCGCTGATTACGGTTTTGATGCCCAAAGATTTGAGTGCTATTTTGACCGAGTATGCGTGGTTGTCGTATTTGATTGCTATTGTGATCGCAGTACCGATGTATGTGTGTGCCACAGCTTCTTTGCCAATTGCTGCAGGGTTGATGCTCTCAGGGGTGAGTGCTGGGGCAGCTTTTGTCTTCCTCTCCGCTGGACCTGCGACGAATACGGTTACCATGGGGGTGGTCAAAACCATGTTGGGTGGTCGCTCCTTGGTAATCTATTTGGGAAGTATTATTTTAGGGAGTATTCTCTTTGGCTTGGGGTTGGATTATCTCTTTAGTTCCATTGCGATTGATCCTCTTTCTTTGCTACATTTTCATGAAGAGGGGGGTGCTTTGGCAATTGCCAGCAGTATCGTGCTGTGGGGATTTATTGGATATTTCTTGATAAAACCCTTGTTTAAACAAAAAAAACCCACGTGTTGTGGAGAGTAAGGTTGGATTACTCCAAAGGGGTGGGGTAGACCTTAACTCCTTGATATTCAAAATAGAGATCTTTGCTATCAAAATTAACATGGTGTTTGGTTTTGATCAGTCGCATTTCATGTCCTCGTAGCTCGATATCGGGAATGTTGTCACTGTGACTTTTGATCCAAACAGGTAGACGGCTGGTATTAAGTACCCAAAAATCTGTATAATCCATGTCCTTTTCTTGTTGCTCTTTGACCCCATAGGATCGGTGGGAGGCGATTCCTTTGAGAAGGAAAATATCGTGATAATAATTATCATCAACCTCCTCTTCAAGGATCTCTCCCCGTCCATTTCGAGAGACATAAGCGATAATATCAATGTTGTCTTTGGTCTCTTCATTGATCAGTTGATAGAGTTTTTTCTTATCTTTGATCTTCTCCATACCTGGAAAAGAGTGATAGGCATTGATGTGTCCCCTGAGGATAATGTTTTGAAAATTATCGAAGTAGAGGTACTCTTCCTTGATTTTTTTGTTTTTAATCATGGAGGAGATCTTCTGTGCCAGAGATTGGCTCCCTTTGGCAACGGTTTTTTGGAAGATTGGTTCAATGTGTTTGTCATTAAAAAGTCCAATTCTTTCCAAAAAATAGTTCAGTTGGTTGCCAATGTAGTTGAAAAAGCGTGTCAAGAGATTGTTGGGGCCCAAGAGTCGCTCCAACAAAGAGAGCAGATAGCTTAGGGCAAAGACTTCAAAAATAGGTGCCAGCCATGAGCCAGAAATCCAAGAGATAATCATTGGTACCACACCCAATACTTTTGCCAAGAGAACCCATAGGGCTTTGAAAAAACCAATAACCAACATTTTTAGTTCCACAAAGAGGGCAATATGGGTCAAGAGATCAGTTAGGTACATTACCCAAACCGCAATACCCAGTGGTAAAAAAACCATAAAAAAATTTTTGAGTTTGGCTTTGAAACTGACATTTTTATAGTAGGTCAAAAGTTCTCTAAAGGGCTTACTCAGATGGTTGAAAATATACTTTTTGAGCCATTCGGAGAGCATATTATCAATGAACCAGCGTTTAATCCCTAAAAGTATGGCTTGGACGATGGTCAGACTTTTGATAAAGGCAATGATTTTAAGTTTACTGAGTAGCCACAGTGAAATTAGAGATGATTTGAAGATCAAAACGACAGCAGCCATGTACCCCATAAGAATATTGTAGGATACGGGATGGATATGGTTCAGTAGGGTTACCAAAAGAATGGGAACCACAATGGCAAGGAGGGCGATATAGCGACGTCGCATGGTAGGGATTACTCCTCTTCCACGCTATCGGTCGCATAGACTCCTGTAAGGGTTTTCCAAATAATAGAGGCATTGAGTCCGACCCAAATAATAAAAGCAACACTCAGCGTTCCTGCCCATCCCATCTGGTTGAGGTTATCAAATTCGATCAATCCATATTGATTGAGTCCCCATAAAAAAGCAGCAATAATAATAACGACAAAGAAGGCACCAAATATTTTGAGGCTTTGAAAGATAGATTTAAGGGCTAAAATCCAAATTCCAAACATCAAGATAATGGCAAAAGGGGTAAATCCAGCCAGAATATTTCGTGCGGAGATGTAGTGAATAAAGTGGTGTCCTGTAGGGTTCCAGGTTCCCAGTGCCAGTCCCAGTGAGATAAGCAGTGTTGCCCACCATCGCAAATGGGTCTCTTGTTTACCTTTTTTGGTGGTATTGGTTTTGGTAAAAATAGTTGGTATCATATTATATTCCTTAATCATTTTATTAATAAGTGGGATTATAGCAAATTGAAAGGAAAAAGAAGATTTATTGTGAGGATATTTTTGATAGAGGAGAAATCCTCTATTGGGTGTGTTTAAAAGAGAGAATCAATATCTGATTTTAACTCTTGGTAGGAGACAGCTCCTGGGTAGGAAAATTCTGTGATGCCATTTTTAATGACCAGCATATAGGGTAATATTCCTGTCCATCCATAGGTACTTTGTACAAAATATTGTAGGTTGGTGGCATCTTCTCCCTCGATGATGGGGTAGTTGATTCTGTACTTATTAATATAGTTTCGAGCAACACGTTGTCCCATACGACCTTGTGATTGGATGGCAATGACTTCCAGTTTTCCACGATAACGTTTTTTGATATTTTTAATGATGGGGATCTCTTTGATACAGTGTGGACAATCTTTTCCAAACATCTCCAAGACAATGACTTTGCCTGGGTAGTTGGGAAAGACAAAACCATTGGGACGCTCTTCTATTCGAATGGTTTTCCCTCGTACACTTTTGAGGTTGTGCATTACCCCGCGTTTGGTTTGATGGATATTTTTATTTTTGAGTTGTTGGGGTGAGATTTGACCTCGATTACAATCACTCTCTTCCACAGGTATGTTGTCTTTGCATTCTGCTTCAATGGGAGAAGAAGAGACAATCACCTCTGGTTGTTGTATACTCTCTTGATAGTTTACTTGTTGTACGGTACGATTTTGTTTATCTGGAACAAAGTATTGATCCAATACACATCCCGTGTTCATCATAAGTATCGTAGAGAGCAGTACTCCTGAGAGGGCTATGGTTTGCTTCCGTTTTAGCATGCCTGACTCCATATTCGGTTTGTTTGATTGTTCTTCATCTTCTCTCCTCCTTCAAAAATTATTATTTTGTTAATTTCTCAATTAACCCTTCAAGTGTCTCTTTGGGAATAAATCCTTGTTGAACGGTTTGAACTTCTCCATTTTTATCCAGTGCAATTAAAAAAGGAATGGCACCACTCCATCCTGAACGTTGTGCAATATGACCGATAAACGCATCACTCTCTTTACCTGGTACAAGATTATAGTTAATCCCTTTACGTGACTGAAACTCTTGGAGTTTTTGCATGTCATACCGTTGTGCTTCTATGGCAACAATGGCAAGTTTGTCTTTGTATTTATCACTTAAGGCAATAAACTCAGGTATCTCTGCATTACAAGGAGGACACATATGTCCAAAAAGAACCAAAAATACAGCTTTTCCTCTAAACTCTTTAAAATCCAAACCTTCTGTTGTGGCACTGACATGAATCTTTTCACCTTTGGTAGTGGTGAGGACAAAACTCTCTGTGGGCTGGTTTTTTGCAACCTCAGCGTGGGTGAGGGTAATACCAAAAGTAAGTAAAATAGTAAGAATGATTTTTTTCATAAGTTTCCTTTATTTGATGGGATTTAAAGTCAAAAAAATAACAGAACCATTATATCCAATAAATTATGGAGTTATTGTGTATAATGGTGAAAATGGGTTATAATTTTTTTTAATATTATTAACTTCTGTTTTGACGACGATCTCCTCGTCCACTTCGCTCTCCTTGTCGTCTACCATTACGATCTCCCCCTCGTCCACGGTGTCCCCCACGGCTTCGGTTTCTACCTCTGCCTCGACCACGGTTACCATTACGGTCTCCTCCTTTTTGATTTTTGGCACGTTCAATGAGCCGTTGAATCTCTTCATCGCCTAAACCTATGATATCTTTTCCTTTGACATCAATTTTCTCTTGGACGATGGTTGCTAGGAGGTGTGCAATGGTAACGATATCAAGATCATGTTGAAGTGTTTTGACCATTTCCACGGCTGAAGGTTTAATTTTGGTTTGGGTTATTTGGTTGAGCAGATCATTGTCTTTCTGCTTTTGTACCTCTTGACGGGTGGGGATAACCTCTGAGATCATCTGTGTTCCCACATCTTTTTCGATCCGTTTAATGGTACGCAACTCATTGGGAGAGACCAATGTGATCGCTTCTCCTTTGTTTCCTGCACGACCTGTACGACCAATTCGGTGTACATACGATTCTGAATCAAAAGGAATATGGTAGTTAAAGACGTGAGAGACATCATTGACATCCAATCCACGGGCTGCCACATCAGTTGCAATAAAGATCTCAACAAGCCCTTGTTTAAAGGATCGAATGGTATGTTCTCTCTGTTTTTGCTCCATATCACCATGAAGAGCTGCTACCTTGAACCCTTGGGCGGTCATATACGAAGAGAGTCTGTCTACCTCTTTTTTCATACGACAGAAGATAATACATTTTTGTGGGTTTTTATAGTCAATAAGACGCAAGAGGGCATCATCTCGCTCATAGTCAGCAACCACATAGAATTTCTGAGTAATGTCCGTATTGGTACGTTCACTTTTAGTAATAGTCACTGATTTGGGGCTGTTCAAAATCTGCTCAGCCAAAACTTTGATCTGTTTGGGCATGGTGGCTGAGAACATCAAGGTTTGACGCTCGGCAGGTAGATAGGTAAAGATATTTTTGATCTCATCAAGGAATCCCATATCCAACATCTCATCGGCCTCATCGAGGATAACAAATTGTGGGTTGAGGGTAATTCTTTTGGATTTTAATAGATCTTGGAGTCTACCAGGGGTTGCCACAATAATATTGGCTTGGTTGATACGCTCAATTTGTCGGTTATAGGCCGTCCCCCCATAAACCGTGGCGGTTTTGAGTCCTGCTGTTTTTCCAAAACGAAACAGCTCATCAGAAACTTGCATTGCCAACTCTCTGGTTGGAACAATAACCAATGCTTCTACCCCTTTGTCTCCACTCATCTTTTGAATGACTGGCAATCCAAACGCTGCTGTTTTTCCTGTCCCTGTTTGTGCCTGAGCAATAATGTCATGTCCCTCTAATATGATAGGAATGGCATTGGCTTGTACGGGGCTTGGTTCTTTGAATCCAGCATCGGTAATGGCTTGGTTTAGGGTAGCTTTGAAATTAAATTCGTTAAATGTCATTTGTCTTCTTTGTTGTTAATTTTAGGGTGAACAGTGTCATATCGCAAAGTCTAACGTTGATGTATTTACAATAGGTATCTTTTATGGTATAAAAGTCTAATAAAACAGTGCTGTTTATCGTTTATGTTATGGTGTCCTGTGACCCAATTTTTGCAGCTGATATCAAATAATCATACACCATGTTAAGGTGGATTCTTGCATATGCTTAGTGGTAGGTGCTTTGTAACAAAGTCCTAAAAATAAGAGATTTTGATATACTCTTGCAGAAATTTTTCGCATTATACCCAAATAATCTGCTATAATCGCTTGAATTAAACATGAAAGAAGTAATATGATCAAAAAAAACATAAGCGTGGGGCTTTTTTTGCTGTTTGCTGGGTGTAATGCCAACCAGCCTTTAAGTAAGGGAAGTGATACCAACTACTCTGAGGTTAACCAAACGGTACTTCATACAACAAGCACAGCTCCTGTGGTCGAAGCCCGCAAAGAAGAGGTTCCTTTAGAAGAGAAAATTGGTTCCATGTTAATGGTAGGCTTTATGGGCTTAGATGCTAGCCCTGAGAGTCAAATATGTCAAGATATTCAAGCGTATCATCTTGGGGGGGTCATACTGTTTGATGTGAACCCGTTGGATCGAAAAAAACCCAAAAATTTTGAATCCAAAGAGCAAGTTCAACGTTTAACTGATCAACTTCAAGCTTGTAGCAGTGATGGTAAATTGCTTATTGCTGTGGATCAAGAGGGGGGGAGAGTACAACGCCTCAAAAGCAAATATGGTTTTGCTGGGGATTTTAAAAAAGCCAAAGATATCTCTATCCTTCCTGATGAAAAGGTGAAGAGACATTACGAAAGAATGGCTACAGAACTTCACTCTGTGGGAATCAATTATGATTTGGCTCCAGATGTTGATCTGGCAATTAATCCCAAAAATAGGGTTATTTATCAGTTAGGACGATCTTTTGGAGCTGAACCTAAAGAGGTGGCACACTACAGTAAGATCTTTATTGAGGCGATGAAAGCAGAAGGCATTTTAACTGCGGCTAAGCATTTCCCTGGACATGGTTCTTCGTTGGGAGATACGCACAAAGGCTTTGTGGATGTGACCAAGCTTTGGCAGAAAAAAGAGTTACAACCCTATCGTATTTTGAATCAAGAGGGTGTTTTGGAGACGGTGATGGTGGCACATGTGTTCAATAAAAAGATTGATGATCAATATCCAGCGACGCTTTCTCAGAAAACCATCAAAGGGCTACTTCGAGAGGAGATTGGTTTTGAGGGAGTGGTGATTACCGATGATCTTCAAATGGGAGCAATTGCCCATAAGTATGGACTCAAAAATACCCTAAGATTAGCGATTGGTGCGGGTAATGATATTTTGCTTTTTGGTAATCAACTCTCCGTTAAAAGTATGGTAAGCACTCAGACTTTGGTTGATACCATTATGGAGATGGTTGGTACGGAGATAGATCCTAAGGATATTGATCAGTCCTATGATCGTATTTTGGCACTCAAAGAGAAACTCTAGTCTCTCTTCTTGTTACTCTCAAATCGACCATGGCTAATATGTCCATTATCACGAAGATGGTGTTGTTGGTATGAATCTCTGTGATAGGATGATGCTCGTTGCGTGTGGTGACGATGTTCATCAAAGCGACGTTCTCGGATCTGTCCGTAATCTCTTGGGCGATAATATTCATAGGATTCTACAGGAGGGTAGTAGTAGCGAGGAGGGGCATAGTACTCTTCATGAACAATGACCGTGGGTTGTTCTTGATAACAATGTACACGGTTCCAGTGGTTATAGTCATGATAACCATAGGGGCGTAGGTGTGAATGGTGTGGACCAAAATATCCCCTAACATGTCGTCTGTCTTCATAGGTGTAGCGTGCATCATATTCAAAGTAGGTATTGTCAAAAAAATATCCTCGGCGATCAAAATATCCATAATAATATCCATCATCATTATAATACCCATAACGGTCATAATCAAAATCACGGTAGCGTTTATCAAATTTATGATGATCTTTTTTAAAGCTCTTTTTAGGATGTTTTTTTACTTTGGTAAGCTCTTTTTTGAGTTTGGTTGCTTGTTTTCCAATGGGAACCCCCAAAGAAGTATCAGCCAAGAGACAAAGAGTACTGAGAAGCGTACCCATAATCAAAATTTTTTTCATGTAAGGATCCTTTGTTCTGATGTGTTCTTTTTTGATAGTAGTTAAAATTTGTGGAGTATTTGTGATGCTTAAGCAACTTGATAGTATGCTACGGTCATGAAAATAGCAAGCATAGATGTAGGACTCAAACGTATTGGGGTAGCACTCTGTCTCAGTGGAGATATGGTTTTTCCCCAAGAGGCGATTCTACGAAAAAACCGTAACCAAGCAGCCCGAGATGTTAATGCATTTTTAAAGGAATGGGAGATAGAAAAACTCATTGTGGGACTCCCTAAAGGAGGAAGCAGTGAAGCAGAGATGGAGCGACGTATTCGACATTTTGTTTCACTCTTAGAACTTAGCATACCTATTGTATATGAAGATGAACAAGGCAGTTCAATCGAAGCCAAGGAGTTGACCAAGGGGATCTTCCGTCATACCAAAGATGGTAAGATTGACTCCATGGCTGCAAAGATTATTTTGGAGCGATGGTTGGTGCGATCATGAAAAAGTGGACAGTTAAAAAGATACTCAAAGAGATCATCCTTACCCTTTTGATACTCTTTGTGGTAAGCATGGTGCTAAATTATATACGTCAACCTAAGGTAGATGATCAGCTTCATGATCAGCATTTTAGATTGATTGATGGCAGTAGCATTACCTTGCGTCAAGAGGGCAAACCTACCGTTATTCACTTTTGGGCGACTTGGTGTCCCACTTGTAAACTCGAAGCCCCCAACATAGAGCGTCTTTTGGGTGACGAGGTTCATCTCGTTACCGTGGCTGTCAATTCAGGAGATTCTCAAAAATTACAGCAGTTTATGAAGCAAGAGGGCTATCACTACCCTGTGGTCAATGATCAACAAGGCAAATTGGCAAAAGCTTTTGATGTGGAAGCTTTTCCTACGACATTTATCTATGATAGTAGAGGAAAATTGAGATTTTCAGAGGTGGGGTACAGTACCACCTTGGGATTGAAAGCACGCTTGGAGTTGATCAAGTAAATGGCTTTTTAATATTACTTTTAATTCCCTACTGTATAATTTTGTTATGAACAAGATATTATTACTACTATTTATACTATTATTGGGAATGGGTAATGCCACAGAGTACCGTGTTACGCATTTAAAAAAAGGGAAGTTTCTCAATGTGCGAGAGGAACCTGTGGTTAATAGCAAAACTTTGATTGGTCGTCTGCCTGCCAATAGCATGGGGATTGAGATTAGAGAGTGCAAATATGGTGCTGATGCCAAAGAGTGGTGTTATGTCATGTCTGGTGTGGGACGCAAACATCTTGAGGGCTGGGTGAGTCGCTACTATCTTGAACCGATGAGTGAACGATCCCTCTCTAGTGCTTTCTATATCAAACACTTTCTCCGTAATTATTACAAAGCTGATGAAGAGAATTTTCTTGATAAGCTCAATGTTTTTTATACCTTTCCCATGCAACAGTATATG
>Ga0256828_1000823_pt1 | contig 20105 bp, 18 predicted proteins | sample CV88metaG_FD_185993 | JGI IMG/M metagenome (GOLD analysis project Ga0256828, IMG submission 185993) | Hydrothermal vent microbial communities from East Pacific Rise, Pacific Ocean - CV88 | ecosystem: Environmental > Aquatic > Marine > Hydrothermal vents | place: Pacific Ocean: East Pacific Rise...
AATAAAAAAACAAAATTATATAGATGAAAAAATATATCCTTTTAAAGAAAAAAAAACATCTTATATTCAAGATAGATATAATTTATATATAGATTATATAAATGAAAATATAAAAAATATAAAAAATATAAAAAAATTAGAAAATAAAAATTCTTTAACTCATAATATAGATTATAAGTTAATTATAAAAAATTGTACTTTACCTATAAATGATAATTTAAATAATATTTTAGATAATATTAAAAAATTACAGCAAAAAAATAAATAATATTTTACTTAAAAGTGAAATATTATAATTAACCTAAAAATATTTCACATAAAATATAGTAATATTAAGATACAATAACATTCTAAAAAATAACATATATACAAGGTTAAAATATGAATAAAATTTTACAAATGCTAAAATTACAACAAAAACTGAATGACTCTACAAATGGTATAAACTGGGAAAATGGTATCACTAAAAATGGTAAAAAAATTAATTGGAAACGATGTATATATTTAGAAACAGCTGAACTTATAGATTCCTATCCTTGGAAACATTGGAAAAATATTAATGAATTTCCTAATTATGAAAATATAAAAATAGAAATAGTAGATATATGGCATTTTGTTATGAGTGAAACTCTTCGTATATATAAAATCAAAAATCTAGGCTCTATAAAAGATATAGCCATTACAATTACTAATTTAACAGAATTTGAAGAGTTTCAAAATAAAAAACATAAAACTATATTAGATATACATCAGCAAATGACTGTAGTAGAAAATATGATACAAACCCTATTTTGTAATAATAATATTAATGAATTACTTAAATCATTTTTAATAATGTCATCAAAACTAAATTTGAAATTGCCAGAATTATATTCATTATATATAGGTAAAAATATATTAAATCAATTTCGTCAAGATTATGGATATAAAACAGGAAATTATATTAAAGAATGGAATGGAAAAGAAGATAATATAGTCATGCAAAATATATTAAAAGAATATAATAATATAACACCTGATAAGCTTTATAATAAACTTGAAAAATTATATCCTGTAAAACTTTAACTTCTAAAAAATTATGGTATATTTTTTGTTAATTCAACATTATTTGTACCATTATCAATATAAATTTCTTTTACTAATCTAATAATTCTTGGAGGACTATATCCACATTCACTACCACAAGTAATTTTACCTATTAAATAATAATTACCTTTTGGTATACCAAAAAAACTGAATAAACCACTATCATCAGAATTTGTAAATTTTAAATAATTAAAAAGTCTTTTATCTGGAGGAGTTAATTTATATCCACCTAAATAGCTTTCTTGGTACCATTGTCTAGAATAACTTGTTACTGGATTTAAATACAATTTTATATTTTTACCTAATATTTTATTATTATTTATATTATTTTGTAAATATACCTTTCCATGTAAAGTATTTTTTCCTATTCTATGTAAATGTCTATATTCATCTATAGGAAAATCTATTCTTTCTATCTTTTGACCTTTTAACTCCATACTTCTTCCCTCTTCTACCTTTATTCCTAAAGATGGATGATTTAAAGGAACATCTACTTCATCTACTCTTCTACCTAAACTAGAATTATTTCCTATTAAAATTTCTTCTTTTATAGATGTATTATTTCGATATACTTCTTTTGATGATGTATCTTCTCGTGTTGGTTCTTTTACAACAATAACTCTTTTTGTCACACATCCAGATAATCCTAAAAGGATAATAGTTGATATAAATAAATTTTTATAAATTTTAAACATATATGTTCTCTCCTATTTTTTTGTATTATAACTTATTTCCCCAAACAAAACTCACTGAACATCTTATCTAGTACTTCTTCAGAATTATAAGGTTTTGATATAGAACTTAACAATTTAACTGCATCTTGTAAATGATATGAAAAGAATTCAAGCTCTCCATTTAAAAGAGGATTTCTTGCTTCTAAAATAGCTTCTTTTGCTTTTTCTACAGCTTCTACTTGTCTTGATGAAATTAACATTAATTCCTCCTCACTACCAATATCATCAAATAATGATTTTAAAGTATTTGTAAGAATTTTTAAATCATATTTAGCACTAACCTTAATGGGAGAATATTTTTTTAATCTACTTGTATCTAAATTACATGATAAGTCTGACTTATTTAAAGCCACTATGACATACTTATCCTTAATATTATCCAAAATATCTAATATTTTATTATCTTCATCATCAAATTTAGTATTCATATCAAATAGTGCAATTATAACATCTGCATTAATTATAGATTCCATTGAGCGTTTAACACCTATTTGCTCTATTTCATCAATGCTTTGACGAATACCTGCTGTATCTATTAACCTAATAATATGAGAACCTATTCTTACTTGTTCTTCTATTGTATCTCTAGTTGTTCCTGCTATATTACTAACAATAGCTCTATCATAATTCAATAAAGCATTCAAAAGTGAGCTTTTTCCAACATTTGGTTTTCCTATTATAGCAACTCGAAAACCATCTATTAAACCTTTTCTTCTATAACTTGCTTCAACTATTTTTTCTATTTGTAAAATTAAATCATCTAACTGTTTTACAATATTCTCTAAAATATCATCAGGTATATCTTCATCAGCATAATCTATCATAACTTCTGAATATGCAATAGCTTTTAATAATGCTTCTCTACTCTTATCTATAAAATTTTTCAAATCACCCTTAAGTTGTTTGGCCAAAATTTTAGTTGCATCTATAGATTTAGCTTCTATTAATTTTGCTATAGCTTCTGCCTTTGTTAAATCTATCTTACCATTTAAAAATGCTCTTTTTGAAAACTCTCCAGGTTTTGCTAATCTTGCTCCATAAAATATAGTTGTGTCTAAAATTTCTTGTGCAACAATTAATCCACCATGACATTGGAATTCTACAATATCTTCACCTGTAAAACTTTTTGGAGATTTAAAATATATTACAATGGCTTGGTCTATTAATTTAGATTCTTTATTATATAAAGAAAAAAGATGAGCAACTCTAGGCTCAATAATATTTTTTTTAGTAATTTTTTTAGCTAAAGCAAGTGCTTTACTTCCACTTACCCTAACAATAGATATAGATGAGACACCTGTTGCTGTAGCAATAGCTGATATAGTACTAGACATTTTTGCTATTATTAAAGTTATTAATAATAATAAACTTTCTATTATCTTTAGATGTTTTAATAGCTACATATTTATTTGGAAATTGAGCTCTTAATTGCTCTAATGCTATTTGAACCAAAATACCATCCAATGGCTTTGTCTTTCCTCTTCCATTTTCATTTACATGTTCTATTATAGGTTTCAAATAATTGACTATCATCTCTTCTTGAGATTGAATAAATTCAGCTATTTCTAATTTAATATAAAGCCCATAATGAGCATTTATCCAATTAAATAACATATATGAAAGAGCATTATATCTATAGCCTTCTTTTCCAATTAAAAGTGCTGCATCCTCACCATCAATAAAAATATGAGCTATACCATTAAATACATCGACTTCTACTATATCAATATCAAAACAACTTGTATTCATTAATTTTATTAACTTATTTTCAATCTCTTTAGAAATAAAAATATTTTTAGGAGAATTTCTATCATCATCAAATTTAGAATATTCAATTGTTTTTTTATTTACCTCTGTTTTACTATTAGAATTAGTATCAAAAAAACTATCTAATACTTTATCTGTCTCCTGTTTTTGTAATAATTTATCCTCTATAAACTTCGACTTATCCTCTATATTACTATCTATTAATTCTAAATCCTTTTCTTTAGCAAAGGTAGTCTCTTTCTGAACTTTTTGTATTTCTTCTTCTTGCTTTAAAGTATCTTGTGTAACTAATATTTTTCTAGCAGCTACAATAATGGCTGTTTTTTTAAAAAGTCCCATTACTCCACTTGTAGGACGCTGGACTATCTCATAGTTTATCTCAGTAATAGAACAACCAAACTCTTTCGCTGCTTTTTTATATGCTTCTTCGAGGGTTGCGGCTTCAATTCTTTTCATATTCATATTATAAAATCCCCCTTTTATCTTATTTTTTATTTTCTAATTTTTGAGCTACTTTATGCTTTTCATATGCATTATTAATAACATATTGTTGTGCAATAGTAAAAATATTATTAACTAACCAATATAAAACTAAACCTGATGGAAATGTCAAGAAAAATATAGTCATTACAACTGGCAACCATTGAAATATCTTTTGTTGCATTGGGTCAGTTACAGTATTCGGTGTAATTTTTTGTTGGAACCACATAGATGCACCCATCAAAATAGGTAATACAAAATAAGGATCTTTTTGTGATAAATCAGAAATCCATAATATCCATGGAGCACCTTGAAGCTCAACAGCATTTAAAAATACTCTATACAAAGCAAAAAATACTGGAATTTGTAACAACATAGGTAAACATCCACCCATTGGATTAGCACCATGTTTTTTATACAATTCCATCATTTTCATATTCATTTTTTGAGAATCATCTTTATATCTTTCTTTTATTTCTTTCATTTTTGGAGCAAGGTCTTTTAATTTTTGCATTGACATCATACCTTTATATGATAAAGGAAACAATAATAATTTTATAAGCAATGTTAAAATAATAATTGACCATCCCCAATTACCTATATGATTATCTAACCAATAAAGAACTCTAAATAGTGGCTTAGAAAGAAAAGTAAACCAGCCATATTCAATAGCCTCTGTAAGCTCAGGTTCAATAGAATGTAATACTTTATACTCTTTTGGTCCAATATAACCATGTATCTGCATAGATGGCTTACCTTCTACAAACATAAGTGCATTACTTTCAGGAGTAGTAATGTATGATACATTTAAAAGATTTTTAAAATCATATAAAATAGATGTATAATATCTGTCAAATGATGCTGTAAATTTAGAATTTGGGAAAAGAGGACTTCCCTCAGCATCTCCATCTTCAATTATTTTAGTAGTACCATTAACACTTCTAACCATAGCACCACTAACTACCATATATCTAGTATGGTCAGCATCTGGTCTTTGACCAGTAGTTATAAAATATGGTTTAGGATTAGATAATTTTATATCTAAATCATAATGTCCATCTTTATAAAATTTAATAGTTTTTATTACTGTTGTAGAGCTTAGCTTTTGAGTTAAAATCAATTCTTTTGCATTACCATCATTTAAATTAATAGATGAAACACTTGCTGTATATGGTGTTTTAAGAGCTTCACTGTTCAATTTTTGTTCAGCAAATCTAATTTCTAAAGGCTTAACCCACTTTGGATTAAAAAGTTCCAAAGCTTTACCTTCATATTTATATTTATCCTCCAATAACTTAACTTGTGATATTCGTCCAATCTCATCTATACTATAGACAAATCTATCTGATTTAACTATCGTAATAGATTTTGTTATTGATACAGGTGCATTACCTCCCATAGCTGGTTTTGAATTGGTTGATTCTGTTGTTATCTGAGGTGTTTCAGTTGATATTGTATTTGGAGCTTGTTGAGCTAATTTAGTTTCTGTACTATTATTATCTATGTTCTTAGGTGTTTTAGGATTGAACATATCAAATAGTATAAATACCGCAAATGAAAGCACTAATGCTAAAAGAAGTCGTTTCTGTAAATCTTGTTGTTGTTCCACTACAAATTGCCTTTTATTCTTATCTATTAAAATATATTGTTTACCTGTTAAATTATATTAACTAGTTAAGAATTTTATTTGAAATTTAGTAATTGGATTATATCAAAAAGTGTTTAAAAGCATCATTGTTTTAAGGCATTTAGACGCTTAAATGCATTAAAAAATATTTTTCTTAACTTAGAATAATCACTATTTACTATTTGTGGCTTTGCCACTAAAATATAATAACCAGATTGAAGATAATTAATATGATTTAAAAAATGAGCACGAAGTAATCTTTTTGCTCTATTACGAGATATAGCATTGCCAACTTTTTTACTAGCAACAATACCAATCTTATACTCCTCTGCATGAGCTTGATAGAAGAGTACAAATTGAGAAGTATGAACTGTTTTAGAGTTATTATATACTCTATTGAATTCTCTAGTAGTTTTCAAACTACTAAAATGTTTTATACGGCTAATCTTTTTCTACCTTTTGCTCTTCTAGCTGATATAATTTTTCTTCCGTTTTTAGTTTTCATTCTTGTTCTAAATCCATGAGTTCTTTTTCTCGGTGTATTATGTGGTTGAAATGTTCTTTTCATAACTGAATGACCATCCTTAATAGTATTTGCTTTAATTCAAGCATTAATTTTGAAACGAGATTTTATCTGAAAATCACTTAATACTAAATTTTTTTTTGATTTTTTTTTATAAATTAAAAAATAACTCCCAATTATAATTGGGAGTTATATATAACTATCCTACCATAGCTTCTAATTCTTCTTTTGATACCTTATTAAAATTAAGATATCTATAAACATCATCGCTCATCTCTGGTTTAATTTTATTTGGTACAATTTCCATATATTCTTCTGCTGTTGGAATTTTTCCTTTTAATGCCACAACAGCTGCCAATTCTGCCGAACCTAAATATACTTTACTATCTTTTCCAAGCCTATTATCAAAATTTCTAGTACTTGTACTAAATACCCAAGCTCCCTGTCCAACTTGTGCCTGATTACCCATACATAAAGAACAACCTGGTAATTCCGTTCTAGCCCCAGCACTTCCAAAAATAGAATAATATCCCTCTTCTATTAAAGTTTTTTCATCCATTTTTGTTGGAGGACATACCCAAAGTTTAGTAGGAACTTTACCTTCACCTCTTAAAACTTCACCTAATGCTCTAAATAGACCAATATTTGTCATACATGAACCAACAAACACCTCATCAATATCTGTTTTGAGTCCTGCTTCATGAATTTCAGTTAAAGTTTTAACATCATCTGGGTCATTTGGACAAGCAAGAATTGGCTCTGTTATCTCATTCAAATCAATCTCTATAACTGCAGCATATTCTGCATCTTTATCAGCTTCAAGTAATACAGGATTAGCTATCCACTCTCTCATTTTATCAGCTCGTCTTTGAAGAGTTGCTTTATCTTCATAACCCTGTGCTATAAGCTCTTCTATTAAAACTATATTAGACTCTAAATACTCTATAATAGGTTCTTTATTGAGTTTAACTGTACATGCGGCCGCACTTCTTTCGGCACTTGCATCACTAAGCTCAAAAGCTTGTTCGCATTTTAAGTCTTCAAGTCCTTCAATTTCTAAAACTCTTCCAGCAAATACATTTTTCTTACCCTTTTTCTCAACAGTAAGTAATCCATCTTTAATAGCTTGATGAGGAATAGCATTAACTAAATCTCTCAAAGTAATACCTGGTTGTATTTCTCCTTTAAATCTAACTAATACAGATTCTGGCATAGTTAAAGGCATCATTCCAGTTACTGCTGCAAATGCAACCAATCCACTTCCTGCAGGAAAACTAATTCCTATTGGAAAACGAGTATGACTATCTCCACCTGTTCCGACAGTATCAGGAAGACACATTCTATTTAACCATGAGTGAATAACACCATCACCTGGTCTTAAAATAAATCCTTTTCTTTCTGTCCAAAATTTTGGTAAAGTATGTTGAAGTTCAATATCTGCGGGTTTTGGATAAGCAGCTGTATGACAAAACGATTGAAGTACAAAATCAGCTCCAAAATTAAGTGCAGCTAGTTCTTTAATTTCATCTCTAGTCATTGGTCCTGTTGTATCTTGAGACCCAACAGTTGTAGCAATAGGTTCACAATAAACACCAGGTTTTACACCCTCCATACCACAAGCTTTTCCTACCATTTTTTGAGCTAAGGTATAACCTTTTCCATTATCATCTGGTTGTGCAGGAGTCATAAATATATCTCCTGCATCCATTTTCAAAGCTTCCCTAGCTTTTGCAGTCAATCCTTTTCCTATAATTAATGGTATTCTACCACCTGCTCTCATCTCATCTGGAAGTGTATTTGGCTCAAGTTTAAACTCACTTACAACTTCACCATCTTTTTCAATTATACCTTCATAAGGTTTAATTGTAATTACATCTCCTGTTTCAAGTTTGTCAACTGGTGCTTGAATTGGTAAACATCCACTATCTTCTGCTGTATTAAAAAATATTGGTGCAATAATAGAACCAATAACAACACCACCTGTTCTTTTATTTGGAACACCTGGTATATCTACTCCTATATGCCACTGAACAGAGTTTATTCCTGATTTTCTACTACTTCCTGTTCCTACAACATCACCAACATAAGCTAATGGATGACCTTTCTTTTTAAGTTCAGCCATAGTCTCTAGTGGTTTTTCCATTCTTGATTGTAAAAAAGAATTTGCATGAAGTGGAATATCTGCCCTAGTAAATGCTTCACTTGCTGGAGAAAGGTCATCTGTATTTGTCTCACCTGGAACCTTATATACTGTAACTGTAATCTCTTCAGCTAATGCTGGTTTATTTATAAACCATTCACCATTTGCCCAAGATTCTATAACCTCTCTCGCTTTTTCATTTCCCTCATCCATAAGAGTCTTGACATCATTAAATGAATCATAAACTAAAAGAGTATTCTTAAGTTGATTAGCTGCTGTATCTGCTATTTCTCCTTCTATCTTTAAAGCTTCTACTAATGGTTTAACATTAAATCCACCTAACATTGTTCCTAAAATTTCACAAGCTTTAACTGCATTAATTCTCTCACAAGTTGTTTTACCTTGTACTATATCATTCAAAAATGCTGCTTTTACATATGCTGCATCATCAACTCCAGCTGGTACATGCTGAGTAAAAAGCTCCATAGCATAATCAGCATCTTCAATAGGATTTGCTTTTAATAATTCTACAAGTTCAGCTACCTGCTCAGCTGTTAAAGCCAATGGTGGGACACCAAATTTTGCTCTCTCTTCGGTATGTTTTCGATAATCTGCTAGTAATGACATCAATGTCTCCTATTAGTTTAAATATTTGTGACATATTCTATACTAAGGAGAGTTATAATGTTACTTTAATTATCACTATTTATACTACAGTTTATTTGGTTGTGTATTTAGGTTACAATAAGATTTCTCTCTGTCCTTTATTATTTGGAGCAGACAAAACACCCATCTCTTGAAGTTGTTCAATTATATTAGCTGAACGATTATAACCTATTTGAAGTTTTCTTTGTAAATAAGAAATAGAAGTTTTCTTATCTGATAATATAACCTCCTTTGCCTGTTCATAAAGCTCATCTAACTCACCTACAACACCTGTTCCAACCAAACTCTCTACATCTTCTTTAATTAAATATTTTTCATCATATTCAGGAGCTCTTTGTTCTTTTATAAATTCAACTATCTGCTCTATCTCTTCTTCTGTATTCCAAGGTGCATGAAGTCTAACTAAACCATTTGTACCAGGAGGAGTAAATAAAGCATCTCCTCTACCTAATAATGTATCTGCACCCAAACTATCTAAAATAACCTTAGAATCTATTCTCTGTCCCACTCGATAACTAAGTCGAGATGGTAAATTTGCTTTAATTATACCAGTAACAACATCAACACTAGGTCTTTGAGTCGCTATAATCAAATGAATACCACTAGCTCTCGCCATCTGAGCTAATCTAGCAATAGAATACTCTACATCTTTACCCCCTGTCATCATTAAATCGGCCAACTCATCAATAATCACTACAATATAAGGCATAGTTTCACCACCACTTTTTTTCATCTTTTGATTATAGTTTTCTATATTTTTAGTCCTATTTCCTGCCATAAGTTTATATCTTCTTTCCATTTCAGCTACCATATTAGCAAGAGCTGCTATAGCTTTTGACGCGTCTGTAATTACTGGAGTTAATAAATGAGGAATATCATTATAAATAGAAAACTCTAACATTTTAGGGTCTATAAGCATCAATTTTAAATTATCAGGGTCATTTCTATATAACAAAGATAATATCATGGCATTTATTCCAACCGATTTACCAGAACCAGTTGTCCCTGCAATTAATAAATGAGGTAACTTTTTTAAATCAGTTACAAATGGCTTACCTACAATATCCTTACCTAATGCTATTGTCAAAGGAGATTTAGAAGTATTAAATAGTTCACTTTCTAAAATATCTCTCAAGTATATAGTATCAAAACTATCATTTGGTATCTCTATCCCTACAACATTTCTACCAGGTATAGGTGCTTGAATTCTAATCGTTTCTGCACTTAAAGCCATAGCTAAATCATCTTGGAGATTTAAAATCTTGGAAACTTTTACATTAGGTGCTGGTTTAAACTCAAATGTTGTAACTAAAGGACCACTATATGTTCTGTGAACATCACCATCAATTTTAAATTGCTTAAATTTATCCAATAAACCATGAATTTTTCTATCTATCTCTGCTTCATTTATTTTTCTTAATACAGGAGGAGATTTTTGCAAGAAATCAAGTTTAGGTAATATAAAATTATTTGGTTTTTCTACCTTTCCTCTCTCTATCTGTTCAAGTATCTCTTTATTTTCTTCTAATTCATCTACTATATTTAAAGAGGTAACCATATCTTCATCATTCTCTTTATTTATCTCTTCTTTTTTTATTGATTTTATATCCTTGATTACTTTATCTGTTGTTGTTTCTATTTTTTTTACTCTTTTTTTCTTATGTATAATTTTTTTAGGCTTTTTAGGAACAATATTTTTTATCTTATCTTTTTTATCATTTTGAGAAACAATCGTTGCCATAACCTCTGTACTATGTTTATCAAAGAAAGGATTTTCAATCTTAGCAAAAGTTTTTTTAATATAATTCACAACAAAATCTCTAATTCTAATAATTTTTTGTTTTATTATATTAGGGTCAGGTACTTCATCAAATACTAAAACAATAGAAACCATAAGTGTTAATAACCACAATAACCACAAACCTGCTTTACCTATAAAAGGTAATAAAAACAATTTAAGAGTTATACCTACACTACCAACTTGACTAAATTTAAATACTAATGATTCAAAAATAATTAAAGATATAAAAAATATCATCCATCCTACATAAAAATCAATTTTTTTAACCAAATCTCGATTACGATATAACTTATATAATGGATACAAAATTAAAATTAAATCAATATAAGCCAAATAACCAAATAGCTCTAAATTTGCTTCACCATAAGCTTTACCTATATCTCCCACCATATCAGTAGAGTGAAAAATAGTAGAAAAAGCACCATAAACAAACAAAATAAATGCTATAATCATATAAATATACACTAAATCTCCTAAAATAATAAAAATTAATATTTTTTTTAGATTATAACAAAAATTTAGCTTGGATGAGTTTTTTTTCTATTCAAAATACCTATTTTCGGTCGTTTCATAGTTTTTTTTAGCAAATACTTGTTTTTTTAAAAAAATAATTGTAGAATTGAGAGTATATATTTATAAAAGGAAGTATAAATGAAAAAAGCTGAGTTTATTGAAGCAGTAGCAGAGAAAGCGGGTTTATCAAAAAAAGATGCAAATGAGGCATTAAATGCGATATTGGAGACAATTACAGAAGCACTCAAAGATGGTAAAACAGTAAGTTTTATTGGTTTTGGTTCATTTTCTACTGTAAAAAGAGCAGCTAGAGAGGCTAGAGTTCCACTAACAGGTCAAACTGTAACTATTCCAGAAAGAAGAGCCGTTAAATTTAAAGTTGGTAAATCTCTAAAAGATAGTGTTGCTTAATTTAACAATATTTTAAGCTTCATTACTGTAAAATTGCATTCCAATTTCGATTGGAATGTGCCACAGTGATGGAATTGGTAGACTTGGTAGACTCAAAATCTTCTGCCTTCGGGCGTGTCGGTTCGAATCCGACCTGTGGTACCACTTCTTTTTTTATTTTACTCCATATTTTAATTCTATTTTATTTATTTATCATAATATATTTAAATTTATCTATTTTTATGATAAACTTACTTAAAAAAAAGGAATTTAAATATGAAAAAAGATATATACTACCCAAATCCAACATTATTTCCAAATTCTCCTATTCCTAACATGGATGCTTATTATGATTTAGTAAACAAATTCAAAGAAGATTATGAAGGAACTTGGGCAAAATTTGCAGATGAAAAAATAGATTGGTTTAAACCTTATAATAAGATTTTAGATGAAAGTAATGCTCCATTTTACAAATGGTTTAGTGGGGGAGAATTAAATGTAACACATCAATGTATAGATAGACATTTAAATACAAAAAAAAATAAAGCAGCTATTATTTTTGAAGGAGATAATGGAGACCAAAGAGTCCTCACCTATAGAGAATTATCTTATGAAGTAAATAAAACAGCAAATATGTTCAAAAATAACTTTGATATTAAAAAAGGTGATAGAGTTATAATTTATATGCCAATGATACCAGAATCTGCTATTGTAATGTTAGCATGTGCAAAAATTGGAGCTATTCACTCTGTAGTTTTTGGAGGATTTAGTGCTGAAGCACTTAGAGATAGAATTATAGATGCTCAAGCAAAACTTGTTGTAACTGCTGATGGTGCATTTAGAAAAGGGAAACCTTATATGTTAAAACCCGTTGTTGACAAAGCACTAGAAAAAGATTGTGAATGTGTCAAAAAAGTATGTATAGTTGAAAGAAATCAAGAAGATATTAATTGGGTCAAAGGCAGAGATTACTCATATAATGAACTTATAAAATATCAATCTTCTAAATGTAAAGCAGAGCCTATGGAATCAGAAGAACCACTCTTTTTATTATACACAAGTGGAAGTACAGGAAAACCAAAAGGTGTTCAACACTCAACAGCTGGATATATTCTATGGGCTCAAATGACTATGGAATGGGTTTTTGATATTAAAGATAATGATACTTATTGGTGCACAGCTGATATTGGATGGATTACAGGACACACTTATATAGTTTATGGACCATTAGCTTGTGGAGCCACTACTGTAATGTTTGAAGGAGTTCCAACTTTTCCTGATGCTGGTAGATGTTGGAAAATGGTTGAAGAGTATCAAATAAATCAATTCTATACAGCACCAACTGCTATAAGACTACTTCATAAAATGGGTGCAGATGAGCCTAGTAAATACGATTTAAGTTCACTAAGAGTTCTTGGAACTGTTGGAGAACCTATAGACCCACCAGCATGGAAATGGTACTATCAAGAAGTAGGAGGAGGAAAATGTCCTATAGTTGATACATATTGGCAAACAGAAACAGGTGGACATATGATTTCTCCAATTCCTAGTGCAACACCTATCAAACCAGCATGTGCTACTTTTCCTCTACCTGGAATTGAGGCTGAAATAATAGAAAAAGATGGAACTCCAACACCAATAGGAGAAAAAGGCTTTATGTGTATAACCAAACCTTGGCCTAGTATGATAAGAACTATTTGGAATGATAAAGAGAGATTTGTAAAATCATATTTTGGAGATTGTAAAAAAGATGGTAATGCTGTTTATTTTACAGGAGATGGAGCTATGATGGATGAAGATGGATATATTACTATCACAGGAAGAACTGATGATGTTATAAATGTAAGTGGACACAGAATGGGAACAGCAGAAGTTGAAGCAGCTATTAAAAAACATCCAAATGTCGCATCTGTTGCCGTAGTAGGAAAACCTCATGAAATTAAGGGAGAAGGTATTTTTGCTTATATAGTACTCAAATCAGTTTCTGTTTCTCAAAAAGATGAAATAGCAGATGACTTAGAAACTATAAAAGAGATAAATGCTATTATAAAAGATGAAATTGGTGCTATCGCTATTTGTGATGGAGTTGCATTTGTTCCAGACCTGCCAAAAACTAGAAGTGGTAAAATTATGAGACGAATTCTAAGAAGTATAGTAAAAGGTGAACCTATCACTCAAGATATATCTACTCTTGAAGACCCTACTATTGTGAATACAATTGAAAATATTGTAAAAGAAGCATAAAAAATAAAATGAGGCTTTAATAAGCCTCATTAAAAATTTAGTTAGTCTCTTGGTCAACTATTTTATTAGCTTTAATCCAAGGCATCATAGCTCTCAATCTAGCACCTGTTTTTTCTAACTCACTATTACGCATATTTCTTCTTTCTGCATTCATTCTAGGATAACCTGCTTGACCCTCTAATATAAAGTCTTTTGCAAATTTACCATTTTGAATTTCTTTTAGAATATCTCTCATAGCTTTTTTGGACTCTTCATTAATTACTCTAGGTCCACTTATCATATCTCCATATTCTGCTGTATTAGAAATTGAGTATCTCATATCTGCAATTCCACCCTCAAAAATAAGGTCAACAATTAATTTTGTCTCATGCAAACACTCAAAATATGCCATCTCTGCTGGATAACCTGCTTCTGTTAAAGTTTCAAATCCTGCTTGAATAAGTGCTGTAATACCACCACAAAGAACAGCTTGTTCACCAAATAGGTCTGTTTCTGTTTCATCTTTAAATGTAGTTTCAATAATTCCTGTTCTACCACCACCAATAGCACTAGCATAAGATTTCGCAAGTTCAAGAGTCTCTCCACTAGGGTCTGCATCAACTGCTATCAAATCAGGAATACCACCACCTCTTACAAACTCACTTCTTACTGTATGACCAGGTGCCTTTGGAGCTACCATCATTACATTTATATCTTCTCTAGGAACAATTCTACCATAATGAATAGAAAAACCATGACCAAATGAAATTGTTGCTCCCTCTTTTAAATTTGGAGCAATTTGATTTTCATAAATCTCCTTTTGGTTCTCATCTGGAAGTAAAATAACAACTACATCTCCCTTTGCTGTAGCCTCTTCAACTGTTAAAACCTCAAAACCTTTAGCTTCAGCTTTTGACCAAGAACTACCACCTTTTCTTAGTCCAATGACTACCTCTACACCACTATCTCTTAAATTTTCTGCATGTGCATGTCCTTGGCTACCAAAACCAATCATAGCTACTGTTTTAGATTTTATAATATCTAAATTACAATCTTTGTCATAATATACATTTAAATGTTCCATTGTGTTTCCTTATCGGGTTTAAAAAGTTCGCGATTATATCCAAAGATTGCTTAAGTACCTAAAGCGAAATAAAACAAACTCTTTTTATTAAAAAATATAATTTATTATCTTTAGATACTTATAAATTAAAAAAATAAACAGTATAATATATTTTAACCAATTCTATTTATTTTAGGAGCGAAAATGTTGGAATTTTTATCAACAGCATTACTATGGTGGCATTGGATTATTTTTGGATTACTTTTACTTATTATTGAAATATTTACTGGTACTTTTATTATGTTAGGACTAGGAATTGCAGCTACTATTGTAGGAATAAGTGATTTTATTCTCATATTATCTTTGAATAAAGAGTTAATAGTTTGGTCTATTTCTAGTATATTAATTATTATTATACTATTCAAATATTTTAAAAAAAATAGCAAAAAAGATAAAAGTGGTCAATCAGATTACGCCATAGGAACAAAAGGAATTGTAGAAGAACCAATAGATGCTCATGGAAGAGGTAAAGTAAAATTTAATACTCCTATACTCGGTAATACTATATGGTATGCTACTGCAAAAGAAGATATTCCTCTATTAAGTGAGGTTAAAGTTGTAAATATAAAAGGTCAACTAATTGAAGTTGAAAAAATATAAATTAAAGGATTAAAAATGGTAGGACTTAATATATTAATTGTCTTTATAATTGCTATTATTATTACACTATATAAAGGTATCAAAATTGTTCCACAAGGTGAAGAGTGGGTAATTGAAAAACTAGGTAAATTCCATAAAACATTAACTCCTGGATTAAATATTATTGTTCCATTTGTAGATAGAGTTCGAGCAAAAATATCTACTAGAGATATAATAATGGATATTCCTCAACAAGAAGTTATTACAAAAGATAATGCTGTTATAAGAACAAATGCTATAGCTTTTGTTAGAGTAACAAATCCCAAAGATGCCCTATATGGAGTTGAAAACTTTAAACTTGCCATATCAAATCTCGTAATGACTACTCTTCGTTCTATTATAGGTGAAATGAAATTAGATGAAGCACTATCCAATCGTGAAATGATAAAAGCTAAACTAAAAGATAATATTATAGATGATGTTGCAGATTGGGGAGTAACTGTTAAATCAGTAGAAATTCAAGATATAAATCCAAGTGGTTCAATGCAAGAATCTATGGAAAGACAAGCAGCAGCAGAGAGAGAAAGAAGAGCAATAGAAACAACAGCAGAAGGTAATAAAAATGCTGCTATATTAGAAGCAAAAGGTAAATTAGAAGCTGCAAAACTAGAAGCTGAAGCACAAGTAGCTCTTGCAAACGCTTCTGCTAGTGCCATTGAAATGATAGCCGATGCTGTTCAAAACAAAGAACTTCCAGCTATGTTTTTATTAGGAGATAGATATATAAATACATTAGAGAGTATGTCAAAATCATCAAACTCTAAATTTATAATCTATCCTGCTGATATTCAAGGTGCTATTAAAGGTATATTAGGAAATGTATTTAAATAATTTTTAAATACTATCTCTCAATAGCTACAACACCACCTCGAACAATCTCTATAGGGTTATACCTTTTTGTAGCTTCTACAAAATTTTTAACTCTACGAGGTTCATCAGTAACAACACCAATAATCATATCAGCTCCAACATTAGCTATGCCTCCATTATAAGCTTGACATAAAGCTTGAATATCTGCTAACTTTTCATCTATTGGAAATTTAACTAAAATCAACTCTTTTTCTACCATCTCTTCATGTTCTACAACTTTATAAACAGGTATTAATTTATGTAACTGCTTAGTTATCTGTTCAATTACTCTTTTACTTCCTTTTGTTGCAATTGTAATTCTAGAACGATTTGTATCAGGAATAGGTGCTACTGTAAGAGTCTCTATATTATACCCTCTACCTGCAAAAAGACCTGAAACACGAGAAAGGACTGAACTCTCATTCTCTACTAAAATTGATATAACTCTTCTTACATCAGCCATTACTTCTCCTTTGCCTTATCTGCTAATATCATATTATACAATGCTCCACCTGCTGGAACCATTGGAAGTACATTTTCAAATCTATTTACAGAGACATTAATAAAAGCAACTCTGTCTTGTTCAATAGCATCTTTTAGAGCCTTATCAAACTCCTCTTTGGTTGTAACATCATATCCAATACCACCACAAGCCTCAGCTACTGCTTTATAATTTGGCTGGTAACTCAAATCTGTTTCTGCAAATCTATTATCATAGAAAAATGATTGCCACTGTCTTACCATACCCAAAAAATTATTATTTAAAATAATATTTACAACAGCTATTTTATACTCAGAAGCAGTTACAAGCTCTTGCATATTCATCAAAATAGAGCCATCTCCTGTAAAATTTATAACTGTTTTATTGGGACAACCTTTTTTTGCTCCAATAGCTGCAGGAAAGCCAAATCCCATAGTTCCAAGTCCACCAGAGTTTATCCACTGTCTAGGTCTATCAAATGGATAGTGTTGAGCCGTCCACATCTGATGCTGTCCTACATCTGAAGTTATAATAGCATCTTCTCCAATAAGCTCTCCCACTCTCTCTATAACCCATTGTGGTTTAATTACCTCATCACTATCTTCATATGATAAAGGATGAAGATTATCATACTTATCTAAAACAGCTCTCCAGTCACTATATCTATCAGAATTAATTTTACCCTCAAGACCATCTATCATTTTCTCTAAAACAATAGAAACATCACCAACAATAGGATAATCCACATCAACCAATTTACTAATATTCGCAGGGTCAATATCAACATGAATTATATCAGCATATTTTGCAAACTCACTAAGTTTTCCTGTAACTCTATCATCAAATCTAGCACCCAAAGAGATAATTAAATCTGTTTCACTCATAGCCATATTAGATGAATAGTTTCCATGCATTCCCAACATACCTTGAAGCAATGGATTGTTTGCCCCCATTACACCTCTAGCCATCAATGTCTCAACAGCAGGAATTCCACTTATATCAGCTAATTTACGAACCAAATCACTAGCATTTGATAAAACAACTCCTCCACCTATATATAATAATGGTTTTTTAGATTTTAAAATAGCTTCAACAGCTTTATCTATCTGTCTTTTATTCCCTTTGGTTGTAGGTTTATAACTTGGAATATTAACACTATTAGGATACTTAAACTCTCCAATTTGAGCTGTAATATCTTTTGGAATATCAACTAATACTGGTCCAGGTCTTCCACTTCTGGCTATATGAAAAGCCTCTTTTAATATTCTTGGCAAATCACTAAGTTCTCTAACTAAATAATTATGCTTAGTACAAGGTCTAGATATTCCTACTGCATCAATCTCTTGAAAACCATCAGTTCCAATAAGTGATAAAGGAACCTGTCCTGATATAACTACCATAGGAATAGAGTCCATATATGCAGTCGCTAATCCTGTTACTGCATTAGTAAATCCTGGTCCACTAGTTACCATAGCTACACCTACATCACCTGTAGCTCTAGCATAACCATCAGCAGCATGAACAGCAGCTTGTTCATGCCTATTTAGGATATGTTCAAATCCATCTTGCTTATATATCTCATCATACACATTCATGATAGCACCACCAGGGTAACCAAATACAGTCTTTACACCCTCTGCAATTAGTGCCTCACAAACCATTCTTGCACCACTCATATTCATGAAAGTTTGCTCCAATCGTTTTAATCTCATTAATAGTCAGAGATTTTATCTAAAATAGATAAATATTGTCTAAATTACAATATCAAAAATGAATAATCATATTTAGAAATAACTAAAAATGTTTTAAAATATTTAAATTAAAGTTTTATAAAGCTTATAAAATATATAATAATTAAAAAGCATATCAAAAAAATAAAATGAAAAAAATTCTTATACTAATAATAACTATATCAATAATAACATATGCAAATCATATTAATTGGCAAGGAAATTATAATAAGGCATTAAAACAGGCTAAAGATGAAAATAAAACTTTAATGGTTCTATTAATAAAAAATAATTGTCAAAAATGCAAAAACATAATTAAAAATATATTTATGAACAAAAGCTATATAGATAAATTAAATCAAAATATAATATCTGTCATTGTAAATATAGATAATAAACATAGCTTTCCTTTGGAAATGTATTGGTCTAATGAATATCCAACTATATTTTTTGTAAATAGTCAAACAGAAACTTTTATAGATGAACCTATTTATAATATAAATGAACAGAATATAAAAAATTTTTTAATAAAAATTACAAAAAATCAAGAAATAAAAAAACATGAATAATAATATTAAAAGTTTGTTATGATATACTAAACATAACTAAAACAAAAAATTAATATAAGGTAATATTATGAAAAAAATAACTTTATTAGTACTATTTATTGGATTTAGTAGTACTATTTTAAATGCTGAAAATAATAGTAGTAAAAATGAAACTAATAGTACAAAAATAGAGAACAATAAAAATAAGCAAGAGGATTTAACAAAAAAACAAATTCAAGAACAGATGGAAAGAGAAAAAAAATATGCAAAAGAACAAAAATTTTATCAAGGAGACGAATATAATTTATCTTCTGCTGAAATAAACAAAAAATCTCTATTATCTATCCCAACAATTGAACCTGATTATGATTTTGATATGGATGATGCCTATAGTGATGAGCAATAAATATTAATTATATAATGAAAAATATAGTTATTATCGGAGCAGGTGCAAGTGGCTTAATGCTTGGTGCAATGATAAAAGATAAAGATTTTTTAATCATTGAAAAAAATACACAAGTAGGAAGCAAAATATTAATATCTGGTGGTGGTCGCTGTAATATTACCAATGAGAAAGTAACTCCCAAAAATTATATAGGTAATCAACAGTTTATAAGAAATATAATAAAAAGATTTGACCAACATCAGCTTATTTCATGGCTAAATCAAAAAGGTTTAACTCCTCAATTAAAAAAAGAAAATCAATACTTTTGTCCAAACTCATCAAGAGAAATAGTCAATATACTAAAAAGAGAGATAAATAAACAAAATATTCAACTAAATAC
>Ga0256828_1000824_pt1 | contig 20103 bp, 18 predicted proteins | sample CV88metaG_FD_185993 | JGI IMG/M metagenome (GOLD analysis project Ga0256828, IMG submission 185993) | Hydrothermal vent microbial communities from East Pacific Rise, Pacific Ocean - CV88 | ecosystem: Environmental > Aquatic > Marine > Hydrothermal vents | place: Pacific Ocean: East Pacific Rise...
TGCCATAAAAAGCATACCAACAAGCATAATAAGTGAACCTGCAAATGTATATAAGAAGAACTTAACAGAAGCATAAACCCTCAAAGGTCCACCCCATGCCCCGATAATATAAAGCATCGGTACAAGTGAAAGCTCCCAAAATACATAAAACAAGATAGCATCAAGTGCAACAAATACACCTGCCATAGTCATCTGCAAAAACAAAAGTGTAATTATCATGTTTTTTACATCTTTTGTATCTGTAAGCGATGCTATACCTATCATGGTAAAAAATGCCGAAAGTATAACTATAAATATAGATATACCATCCACACCAATAGTATAGTTTATACCAAAAGATGCCACAAGCGGTATATTTTCCATAAACTGCATACCAGATACACCAGAATCAAAAGAGTACCAAAGTATAAGTGACAAAACAAATTCCATAAATGAAACAGCCACACCATAACTTCTTATACTGTCTTTATGTATCGCAAACCCAAGCATTGCCGCCAATGCCGGAAAGAAAATTAAAATCGATAAAATATGATCTAACATCTATTAAACTCCTAATCCAACTCTTGCTGCAAGTCCAAAAACCACAGCTAATGAGAGCAGTATCACAATACCTGCAACCATCCATTTAAGCATTGTAGATAGATTACCACTCTGCATCTCTCTTGTACTATCACCCGTCGTATATACAACTTTTGCTATACCATCAACTGTCGCATCAACAACTTGTTGATCTATCTCTTTCCAGAACACTTTTGATAATTCTCTATAAGGTTTTATAAAGAAGTTATTGTAAAAGTGTGGAATATAGTACTGGTTGATTAAAAGTTTGTATTTGAAACTGTTTTCCATATCACTTGTTCCATCAGGAAGTTTGATATCTTTGGCAGTATATTTTTTGTAAGCATAAGCGATAGCCAGCATTACAAACAACTGAGTCCCTATTGTCATCACCCAAAATGTCACATGTGAATGGATATGATACTCTGTCGCACTGAGTATCTCTTCAACCATACTAAAGAATGTTGTTCTAAATGCACCTGCAATAACAGCAAGTATAAGCAGAGGACTCATAGCAACAAGCATAAATTTGTATGCTTCGTGTGGGTGGAAACCAAAAAGTTTGTATCTCTCTTCACCATGGAAGATAAGTGCAATAATTCTAAAAGAATAAAATGCTGTCAAACCTGCAGTAAGTAAAAGAACTGTATAGATAACAAAATGATGCTCAGCAAAAGCAGCTTCCAAAATAACATCTTTTGAGAAGAACCCTGCAAGTGGGAACAATCCTGCAAGTGCTACAGAAGCCAGTGTCATCATAATCATAGATGCTTTCATAACCTTGCCAAGTCCACCCATCTTAAACGGATCAAGCTCACTGTCCATTGCATGCATAACATTACCCGCACCCAAGAACAGAAGTGCTTTGAAAAAAGCATGTGCCATAAGGTGGAAAAGTGCAACCCAATAAGCACCAAGACCAGCTGCGGCAAACATATAACCTAGCTGTGAAAGTGTAGAGTATGCAATTACCCTTTTTATATCACGATTAACAAGTGCCATAGATGCGGCAAATATCGCTACAAACGTACCAAGAGAAGCTATAAAAAGCCCAACATCAGGGATAAGAGAATAAAGCTCATTTGATCTTACAACCAGATAAACACCAGCTGTTACCATTGTAGCCGCATGGATAAGTGCAGAAACAGGGGTTGGACCCTCCATCGCATCTGCAAGCCAAGTATGCAGTGGAAACTGTGCCGATTTACCCATAGCACCGATAAATAGAAATATACCAATCCATGTAAGTGTCGGTGTGTCAAGTGAAGCGAATGCTTCAAAAGCACCATCATATTGTAATGTACCGGTATTCCAATAAACAAGGAACAAACCGATAAGCATTCCAAGGTCAGCAATACGATTCATAATAAATGCTTCGTTTGCCGCCCATGTAGCACTCTCTTTGTGATACCAAAAACCAATAAGCCCCCAAGAACAAAGACCAACACCTTCCCAGCCGATAAAAAGACCCGCATAGTTGTCACTCATAACAAGGATTAACATAGAAAACACAAAAGCAGAAAGCCATGCAAAAAATCTGTTAAAACCTTTGTCGTGGTCCATATAACCTATCGCATAAACATGGACAACACTAGAAACAGTAGTTACAACCATCATCATAGTTGCAGAGATCTGATCTACAACAAATCCAAACGGTATATACAAATCACCTGTTTGCATCCATGTCATAAGTTTAACATGCACAATCTCACCTGTTGAGAGAACATGTACCAATAAAGTCGCACTACTTAAAAAAGATACAACAAGCAAAATACTTGGAATAATACCGGTAATTATTTTCTTTGGCGAATCACTAAAAAGTGTCGCAAACAAAGAACCAACCAACGGTGCAAACAGTGCAGTGTATAAAAATAATTCCATATCGCTACCCTTTCATTGTTGACATTTGTTCAAGATCAATATTGTTATGACTTTTATGCCATACTATCAATAGACCAAGACCTACGGCTACCTCACTGGCAGCTATTGCAATTACAAAAAATGCAAACATTTGCCCTGTAAGGTCGCCATAATAGTGTGAAATCGCCGCAAAAGAGATATTAACTGAGTTAAGAAGTATCTCGGTAGCGAAAAACAGCATCAAAAGATTCTTTCTACGCATAACACCAACCAAACCTATACTAAAAAGAATGGTTGACAATATTAAGTAGTGAGTTAGTCCTATTTCCATCATGAAAGCACCTTTTTATTTTTTTCTAATCTCATATCTCTAATCTCAGCATCACTCATCTCAGTAAGAGAAAGATCCATCTTCTTACCGGCAAGTACGATACCTGCAACCATAGCTACAAGCAACATAACTGCGGCAACCTCAAAAGGTATAAGATATTTTGTAAAAAGTACAACACCAACACTTTGGGTATTTCCCACACCCTCTGCTATTGGATAAAGAGGGGTGATGTTGTCTGCAACCATTGGAGCAGCAAAAATCACAACAACCAAAACAGCAGCCAAAACACTAAGACCAACAATAATCAAATTGTTGCCTTTGCTCTCTTTGACATCTCTGGTGGTATCAAAAAACATCATACCAAAAGCATAAAGAGCCATAACGGCACCAGAATAAACAACAATCTGTACAGCACCTAAAAAATCAGCACCAAGGATAAAGAAAAAAGCAGATATAAAAATCATCCCCGCTGCCAAAGATGTCAGAGCATACAATGCTTGACTTGTTGTTACTGCTATAAAAAACATTGCAATTGTTAAAAAAGCAAACAGATAAAAAGCAATCGCTTCAAACATACTCAAATCTCCTTAATAAGCTAGAGGTGTTTTTTTAACACGCTCATCTTCATGTGGGGTAATAGAACCAAAACCATCAAACTCAAGCTGTGCACCAGCTTTCATTGTATCGAGCGGTGTCAGCATATCCTCATACATTGTAAAATGTTCCCTTTGTTCACTTGCATTCTCATATCTTCCGCCATGAGTGATTGCAAGTTCGGGACAAACCTCTGCACAATAACCACAATAGATACATCTACCAAGATTTATAGAGTATTGACTAACCTCTTTACGAGAGTTTTCATCTATCTTAGTATCTATCCTGATACAGTTTGCCACACATATCTTTTCACAAAGACCACACCCTATACATCTCTCAGTATCACTTTCCCACAATCTTTTCATCTCATGGATAGCACGGTACCGTGGACCTATAGGCATCTTTTCTTCAGGGTAACTTACCGTATGTATTTTAAAAAGAAAAAATTCTCTCAAAACAACCCAAAGACCGACAAAAAGCTCGGCTCTAAAAGTTCTTTTAACCACTCTTTTAAATTTATCCCACGGCTGAGTCGGATAATCTTCAATATCTACTAGAAAATAATCTTCACTGATATTTCTATTGTTAAACTGTTCCTCTCTCATCATCACCCCTTACATTATTACAATAGCAGTAACTAAGATATTTAGCACAGCTATCGGCATCAAGATTTTCCAACACAACATCATCAACTGATCCGGTCTTACATCTGGCCAAGCAGCTCTTGTCCACAAAAAGAAGAAGAAGAAAAATGACATTTTACCCAAAAGTGCCAAAGCTCCCCAAAAACTGCCATCTCCATATCCACCCAAAAACAAGATAGGTATCATAAATGAGATAAAGAACATATTTGCATATTCACCGATAAAGAAAAGCCCCCATCTCATACCACTGTACTCAGTACCAAAACCATCAATAATCTCATGGTCATTTGCAATAAGGTGGAACGGTGTACGACCTGTTTCTGCAAATGCAGCTATCCAAAACAAAATAAATGCAACAGGCTGACTCCAAACAATCCAAGACGTTATGCCACCGGCTTGATACTCATTGAAATCTATCAACGAGAGTGAACCAACCATCATGATAGGAGCTAAAATTGACAAACCTGTAACAACCTCATAAGAGATAAATACAGCAGCACCCCTTGCAGCAGAAAGCAGTGAAAACTTGTTTGCCGATGCCATACCACCAAGAAGCGGTCCATAAAGACCAACACCCATAACACCCAATATATACAATATACCTATGTTTATATCTGCAATAATTGGATGAACTTCATAACCAAATATCGTAAAAGATGGTAAAAACGGAATAGCTGCAGCAGCTATAAATGCAGTAGCGGCTGTGATAACAGGTGCTATCTTAAAGATTGGAGCTACCACATTGGCAGGAATAATATCCTCTTTTGTAAAAAGTTTGATAGCATCTGCACCAAACTGTAAAACACCATAAGGTCCAACATTCATAGGTCCAAGTCTTCTTTGCATAAAAGCAAGAACTTTCCTCTCAAAATATGTACCAATACCTGCCAAAGCAGAAAAGATAACCATCACTACAACAATTTTGATAATTGTTTCTATCAAATATGCCATTTCCATATCTACACCCTTTCAATCGAAGCTAAAGCAAAGCGGTAGCCGCCAATTATAGCCTCAGAATTTATTTTAGAATCAAAAGTACTCAAACATGCTATGTCACCAGCAATTTTATTATCACTGACAATAGTTGTTACAAGCTCACCTTCTTGAGTTTTAATCTTCACACTGTCCCCCTCGTTAAGTTCAGAATTAGATAAAAATTCCTCACTCATATAAAGACCACCAACCTCATCAAGATTTGTAGTTTTATTGGTAAAGTTGCTAAATTGCCTTACAGGATTTGCAAGATATACTATGCTTCCCTCAAGTTTTTCATCACCAAATTTTTCTACACTCTCATCATCTGAAGCTCTTAGAGAGATATTATCAAGCAAATAGCCTCTAACCTCTGTTCCGTCGTTCTCGTAGTGGTTTGGCAAATCATCAAAGTTCTGAGCTTTAAAACCTTTTTGTGTCGGCAACTCTTTTGTATAATCAATAACATTTTGAGCATTCATACCAAGTGCATTTGCAATATCATTAAGCTCATAACCTTTATACACAAGTGCTGCATTGGTAGGATTAACCCTTTTGTTTACACTTGTAAGAGTACCCTCTTGCTGATTGATTGCCGGCATATCCAAATCACCCTCACCCAAAGCACAAAGTGTAAAGTCACCTTTTGCATTGTATCCGACAACATATCCACTCTCTTCATCATCAAGATCACAAATCAGGCTCACTCCCAAACTGTTTGTAAGTGTCGGTATAACAGTCACCTCAAATGCAGAATATTTTTCTATAATTGCTACCAGTCTTGCAAGGTTTTTAGAGTTTGGATGAGTATATAGATCTGGTCCGACCATAAGAGAGAATATCTCTTTTTTCTTGAGATTTTTTGTCAATGTTTCCATAAACTTATCATCAGCACCCAAAATTTCGAGCAGTTTATTGTCATCAACCTCTACCTCTTTTGAGACTTTTTTAGGAACCATTTTTGTTTTTTCAACTTCAACCTCTTCCTCTTCTCCGGTCTCCTCATTAACTTTCATCTCTTTTACTACTTCTGTAACTTTCTCTTTTATCGTTTCAGTTACTGTTATGGTTTTTGTTGAGTGAAATGAAGCAAGATACTCAACAATATCAGCAGGTAGTTTCTCTTTGTCTGCAAAAAGATCCAAGATAAGATAAAGCACAGCTTCCTCTTGAAGCGGAGCATGGTTTACAATCATAAGATTTTTGCTAAGACCTTCTATGACAGGATCTTTTAGTGGGTGAAAATATATTCCCGCACCCTTATTTACAGTCAATGGATTGTTTAGTGAATATCTTGCATTTGGATTATCGCTTTTTAGTGCGGAACCAACACTGATAACAAAATCAGAGTTCATAGTCTTTTTTAAATCTCCGCTATAAAGTGTTGTACCGCTTATCTCACTGTAATCTTTTAAAAATGTCTGATATGCTTTTGCTTCTTTATTTACAAGTTTTACACCAAGTTTTTCTTTTAGTGATTGAAGTATATAAGCCTCTTCATTGGTTATGGTTGAAGTAAATTTAATTGTATCTGCTTTTTTAAATGCTTCAACAGCATTGTTAAATGCAGTTTCATCTTTGGCTTCTACTCTGTTTTCATAATCAAATCCGTACCTTCCTGCTCCACAAAGAGAAACATAGTTCCACTCATTCATAACACGATATATCTTCTCATCTGTATCTGATATGCTTGTATGTTTCACATCATAAGATATTTGACATCCTGCAGAACAGTGTCCACATGTTGCGGGGATCTGTTTTAATTCCCATGCATTTGATTTGTACATAAAATGGGTATCTACCAAAGCACCGACAGGGCAAACAGCAGCACACTCACCACAACTTGTACAATCAAGCACATCTGTACCGTTGGTCAAGCCTATTAGAGATTTGTTTAGCTTATTCCACATTGCATAAGCATCTTTTGGCATAGAACTCTTAAACTCCGCATCAAGTGCATCTGCTCCACGAGGAACAGTTTTAAGTGAGTTATCCCCTATCATATCTTTACATACAGTAGAACATCTCTCACAAACTATACACAAACCCGGATCGTAGTGTATATGTCCCCAATCATGAGAACTTCTCTCTACATCTTTTACACAGTAGTGTTGAGAATCTACACCCATTTCAAGTGTATAGTTTTGCAACTCACACTCACCTGACTGGTCACAAACACCACATTGAAGTGGGTGATTTACATCATACACCTCCATAATGGCTCTTCGCTCTTTTTCGATATTTTCAGTTGATGTTGTGATATTCATACCATCTTTGCTTTTTGCATTACAGGCATAAACCTGTTTGCCATCTGCTTCAACCAAACATATACGACATGCAAGAGTTGGACTACATCTTGTCAAATAACAAATTGCAGGGATAAATATATCGTTTGCACGGGCTGCATTGAGTATAAACTCACCCTCAGTCGTTTGTACCTCTTTATTATCAATTGTAATTGTAATATTCTTACTCATGTATAACCTCTATTTTGACTTGATTGTATCTGTAACCTGAAGGTTTTGAATCTAACATAAAAGTCGGATTGTAGGCGATTGTGCCTTTCATGTGTCTATCCACTCTAAAATGCCTGAGAAATTCAACACCATCAATAACAAATCTAACATTGTCTCCGGATTTGATTTTTGCTGCCATTGCAAACTGCTCTGAGCCAACGAGTTCAGCTTTTTCTTTTATCTGTTTACAATCTTTTGTAAACGGACTAAACTGTCTTAACGGATTTCTGTTATAAACAACACTGCCGTTAAACTCACCAAGCTCTTGCACTTCATCAATTTTAACTTCATCTGAGTTTTCAATCAAATCTATCTTGTAACCACGATATTCATTGCCAGAATTATCATAATAGTTTGGCAAATCATCAAATTCTATATCTTTAAATCCAAGTTTTGATGTATATTCTATAACATGCTTACTCTCAATACCAAATGCATTTGCTATATCGTTTAGCTCATATCCGCTATAACCAACACCGGCATTTAGAGGTATCACTTTTTTGTCTATATTGACAAAAGTACCCTCCTGCTGATTAAGAGACGGCATATCAAGATCACCTTCACCTTTGGCACTCAAAGTAAAATCTGCCTCTACATTGTAACCAACACTCAAACCATCTTGCATCTCATCAAGATCACAGATAAGAGATACCCCAAGAGTATTTGTAGATGGTGGAACAATGATAACTTTAAACGGTGTGTTTTTTTGTATATATCCAGCTATCAAAGCTATATTTTTTGCTCTTGGATGGTTTAAAACATCTTCACCAATAACAAGTACAGGTTTTTTCCTTGTTTTGTATTTTTGTTTTAAACTCTCAAGCTCCTCTTCTGAGATATTGCTCTCTCCACAAAGGTAACCAAGGTCAAGTGAATTAAAAAACTCCTCTTGAGATGACTTCTCATCCACAAAAAGGTTTGCAACCATTGCAAGTGCCGCTTCTTCACTTCCAACCTCATTTTTGATAAACATAGAAACAACATTGGCAATTGGTGTCTCTTCAACAGGATGGATGCTGCTTACAAATGCTTTGTTGTATCCAACAGCCTGAGCCATGGCAAATTTCACCATAGGGTTGTCACTCTCTATTGAAGCACCTATACTTATTATATAGTCACTGTCTGATATATCTTGTATATCTCCGTTATACAGAGAAAGATTTGCAGTAGATGAAAAACTGCTCATAAACTCTTTATATCTTTTTGCTTCTGCATTAACAAGATTAAAACCAATCTTTTTCTTCATCTCATTTAGAAGATATGCTTCTTCATTTGTAATAAATGAATTAAATACAACATTTTTGGCATTTTTAAAACTCTCTATCGCTTTTTGAAATGCCGCTTCATCTTTGCTCTGTACTCTGTTTTGAAAATCAAATCCAAATCTACCAGCCCCACAAAGAGATGAAAAATCAGATTCGTTTGTAACCCTTCTTATCTCTCCGCCTTTTGACTCATAATAGAGTGAACAACCACTTGAACAGTGGGAACAGCTAGAAGGTACTTTTGTCAGCTCCCAAGCATTTGATGTGTATTTGAAATCTGTTGATGCCATAGCACCGACAGGGCAAACAGAGATACACTCACCACACCCTATACATTTTGCAAGATGTATATCTATGACAGATTTATATCCGCCGGGCTTGATAAAGAGTGCTTCGTTACCAACAACCTCATTACAAACAGTACTACACTTCTCACACAATATACAAAGTGCAGGATCGTAAGTATGAACTCCCCATTTTTTCTTTTTTCTGGCTTGGTCACGAACTGCAAAACTTTGCTCTGCCACACCAAATTCCAATGTTTTGTTCTGAAGCTCACACTCTCCACTCTTATCACAAACACCACACTGCAAAGGGTGATTTACATTGTAGAGTTTCATGATGTTTTGTCGCTCTTTGTACAATATATCCGAATCAGTAGTTATCTCGGCACCCTCAGTCGGAGGTGTATTACAACTCAGTACAAAACCATCAACACCTTTTGCTTCTACAACACACATCCTACAAGAAGCATTTGGTGTAGCTTTTGCAAGATAGCACATAGTTGGGATATATATCCCCTCTCTCCTTGCTACTTCCAAAATGGTCTCACCCTTGTTTGCTGCAACAGAGATACCGTTAATTTTAAAATTAATCATCTAAATACCCCCTTCTCATGTCGCAACCATAGCGATATAATAACATCGCATACAACGATTTGCTTCATCGATAGCTTCCTCTTGTGTAAAACCAAGATTAACCTCTTTGTTGTTGTCTCTTCTTACTTCGACATCCAAAACTTCACTGTTTTGACGAGGCAATCCCGGCAACCAGCCCGTAATCTTCTCTTTTTTGTCATATACTCTTAATCTATGGAGATGATCTTCCATAATCTCATCATCAGTAAGTGTAATCTCCCCTCCGTTTTGAACATATCTACTCATAACAGAAGCGGCTCTTTTTGCCTGACCAACTGCATTTACAATTGTCATAGGACCATACTCACAGTCCCCAGAAGCAAAGATACCCTTTCTTGATGTCATATAATCTTTACCGTTTGTTTTTATAGTTCCCCAAGATGTCATCTCTATCTCCCACTCTTCAGGAAGCAGATCCAAATCAGCACTTTGTGAAACCGCAGGGATTAGAAAATCTGTCTCAATAGTATAAGATTCACCCTCTATTTTTACAAGTTGGGCTCTACCGCCGTTTGGATCCGGTACAAGCTCAAACTTATCGATAAGCAATGATTTTAAAACATCATTTTCATCATTCATAGTATTTACCGCTGAGTGAAATAAAAACTCTACACCCTCTTCAACAGCCTCATGATACTCTTCGTAGGTTGTATTTCTGATGATGGTTTTTTCATCACGACGATATATCATATATACTTTTTTGGCATTTGCTCTAATTGCACATCTTACAACATCCATAGAGGTAAATCCACCACCGACACAAACAACTGTCTTGCCGGTTAGATCAACCCTCTCACCAATACCGTATTTTTCCCAAAGATTAACTTGATCAAGCATCTCAATAGCAGACCAGTACCCCTCTATCTCAGGTCTTTCGTTATCACACCTTACTTTTTTGGATATCCTTGTACCGGTTGCTACCATAGTGGCATCATACTCTTTTTCAAACCTTCTCATATCATCTGCGGTAATTTTGGAATTAACTATAAAATTAACCCCCATATCTTTTACACACTCAATATCTTTGTTGTATTTATCTATCGGCATCCTGTATTCTGGTACACCAACAGCAACTTCACCACCCAAAACAGGCAGTTCTTCATAAACATCAACATCAATACCCTCGGCAGCAAGATAATAAGCAGTAGTAAGTCCGGCAGGACCGGCACCTATAACCGCCACTCTCTTAGAGATACTCTTTTTCTTTTTCATAGGATGAAAAAATCCAAAACCGTGGTCTGTTTCATAGTCTGCACCAAGTCTTTTAAGCTCCATGATAGACACAGGCTCATCAAGATTTGTTCTACGACATGCCTCCTCACAAGGGTGGGGACAAACACGACCACAAACATGGGCAAGAGGCATTGTTTGACGAGTAGCTTTGAGTGAGTCATCAAATCTCAAATCTCTCACACCCTCTATATAGCCCGGTATATCTACATGTGCAGGACATACATCACTACACGGTGCAGTTATTTTTGCTATATAGTTAATCTCATCATCATAATGTTTTGATCTCTTTTTACCCTCTATACAATCCATAAAAGTATCTTCAAAATGCTCCATCAAATCAAGTATAGGGTTTGGCACTGTTTTACCAATCTCACACTTTGATGTAAGCTGCATACTCTTACCGATCTCTTTTAGGTGATCCAAATCAGCTTTATCACCCTCACCTCTTGCTATCTTGTCTAAAAGATCGTACAAGATTCGTCCACCCCATCTTCCGGGCGCACATCTTCCACATGCTTCAGAATATTCCTGATACTGAGCGGCATATTCCATGGCAAGTCTTATAACATCAACATCCTCATCAAAAAGGGTTACACCATCCCAACCTATAAAGGCTTTTGATGAACGATTGCTGTCATACTGTGCTGGTAGATTATAAGCTGATTCTTCCCACTCTTCTTGGGGTTTGCCCATATTATTAACAGACTCGCCTCTCCAAGTAGAAAAATAGACTTTACTCAAAATTCATTCCCTATTTTTTTGCTACGATAGTCCAATCGACTTCGTTAAATTTTAAAGAGTTCAACAACTCATACCCACACTCTTTTACCAAATCCGCACTTCTTTGAATAGGTGAAAAATCACCTATCTCAAACAAAAAGATAGCAACTTCACCAGCTTCATGTTCGTTAGTCAAAATCTCTTTCATACGAGGTTCAAAGTCGTTTTTCAGTTTTCTCAAATCATATCTTTTCATTATCTGTCAACCTCCCCAAATACTATGTTAGTTGTACCAATAATGGAAACAACATCCGGAATATAGTGTCCCGGAAGCAAGTCGGTCAAAATTCCTGTATGCCAAAAACTAGGAGCTCTTAGTTTTAATCTGTAAGGATATGGTCCACCCTGCGAATTGATATAAAAACCAAGTTCACCTTTTGGTGATTCAGTAGCTACATAAACCTCACCAACAGGCGGTCTCATACCTTGAGTCACAAGTACAAAATGTTGCATCAAAGAGTAGTTTTGAGTCATTATATCAAGTTTAGGAGCTGAAACATACTTAGGTGCATGTGCCATCAACTCAGTTTGTCCGTTTTTAACACATTCATCATACATATCTATACACTGATAAAGGATCTTTGCAGATTCTCTCATCTCTTCCATATATATACGGTATCTTGCAAAGTTATCACCCTTGTCAGAGTAAGGAACATTAAATTCCACCTCGTCATAAAGCTCATAAGGCTCCTCTTTACGAATATCCCAAGCAACACCACTGGCTCTTAACATTGGACCTGTACAACCCCATGAGAGTGCCATCTCAGTTGATATTGTACCAACCTCTTCCATCCTCATAAGCCAGATACGGTTTGTATCAAGAAGGTCTTCATAATCTTTTATATTTTGTGGCAATTTATCCAAAAAGTCTTTTAGCTGAGGGATGAAGCTATCTTGAATATCAAGAGGCACACCACCAATTCTTATAGCGGAGTGTGTAAGCCTTGCTCCACAATACCCTTCCATAATATCCATAAGATATTCTCTTTCTCTAAAAGCAAAAAGGAAAACTGTCATTGCACCAATATCGAGTGCTGTTGTTGCCAACCAAAAAAGGTGAGACATCAAACGGTTAATCTCCAAAAGCATCATTCTGATAACTTTTGCACGGCGAGGTACTTCAAGACCTATAAGTTTTTCAACCGCCAAAGCAAAACCGTAATTGTTTGAAGATGATGCTATATAATCCATACGATCCGTCGTTGGCAAAAATTCATTGTATATCATGTTTTCTGCCATCTTTTCCATACCACGGTGAAGATAACCAACATCCGGATGAGCTTTTACAATCTGCTCTTGTTGAAGATGAAGCATCAATCTCAACTGACCGTGCGAAGACGGATGCTGAGGACCGAAGTTCAGTACCATCTCATTATCTTCTCTGTCAAATGTTATATTTTCAAAAAACGGTGTTAATCTATTTTTTATTTGTGCCATATTTTATACCACCTTATCTTTGTGGATCATCAATAACAGTTGATGATTCCCTGTCAAATTTCTTAATCAAGAACACACCACCGTCCTCTTGGTAACTTTGCTCAACTCTAGGCTCATCACCTGTTATCTCAGTACCTTTGGATACCTCAAAGCCCAAACGAGCAAAACGGTTAGAGTCATATCTGTCAACCTCTGCACTGTCACGAAGCTCAGGTCCGATAAGCTCTCTTGCTTCTTTTCCGTATATTTTATCCACTTCATACCAAGAAGCCGCTTCATCACCATGAAGGGGATAGGTTTTGAGAAGTGGATGATCGTGCCAGTCATAAGGCATAAGGATTCTTTTCATAAAAGGGTGTCCGTTTGCTTCTATGCCAAACATATCATACATCTCTCTCTCAGCCCAATCTGCACTTCTAAAGAGTGGCTCAACCGTATTTACAGCCTCACCCTTTTTAATATTCATTTTTACACGAATTCTTTTTCTTTTATTCATGCTAAGCATCTGGTAAAAAACTTCAAATGAGTTGTTTTGTGCCAAAAAGTCAACAGCACTCATCTCTGAGAGTTGTGTATATTCAAGCTCATCTCTCATCAACTCAAGCACATTGTAATTGTCTTTGGCATTTATAAAAACAACCATCTGACCAACTTGAATATATGCATCAAGCACCTCAAACTTTGCCTTAATTGCCTCTAAATCTGCAGCAAAAACCTCATCGCTCTCTACCGCTTCTTTTGGAACATGTGGAACTTTATGAAATCTATCTGTATAATAGGCTTTCTTTTGAACATTGTCTTTAGGTGTATAAACTCTCATTACATCAACCTTTTTGGTCTTTGTGCATTACCAGCTTTGTTTGCACGAATTTTCTTTTGCAATAGCATAATTCCATATTGAAAAGACTCAGGACGGGGAGCACAGCCCGGTACATACAGATCAACAGGGATAATTCTGTCAACACCCTGAACAGTTGCATATGTATTAAACATACCACCTGTATTTGCACAACTTCCCATAGAGATAACCCATCTTGGCTCTGCCATCTGATCATAAAGTCTTTTTATGAATTCGGCATGTTTCTTCGTCAATGTTCCGGCAACTATCATCAAATCAGATTGTCTTGGAGATGCCCTAAAAATAGTACCAAATCTATCAAAGTCATATCTTGATGCACCAGCTGCCATCATCTCAATACCACAACAGGCAAGACCGTATGTCATAGCCCAAAGTGAATTTGATCGTCCCCAGTTTGCAAGTTTATCTATACTAGTAAGTGCAACCGGCAAACCACCGCTTTTTGCATAATCTATCTTATGTTGTGCCATTCAAGTGCTCCTTTTTTCCATGCATATACGAAACCAATTGTTAATAATGCAATAAACATTATCATCTCAACAAAACCAAACCAACCAAGAACTTTAAAATCTACAGCCCAAGGAAACATAAAAATAATCTCTACATCAAAGAGTAAAAAAAGCAATGCAAAGAGATAAAACTGAGGAGAGATTCTGTTTGGTTGCTTTGTAACCTCTGGTCCACACTCATAAACAGAGAGTTTAATCTTGTCAGTATCTTTTGCCGCAAGTGCATGACTTGCCCAACGAGCAGCAATTGTTGTTGCAGTAAATGCACCAAATGTTATAACAAAAAGTACAAATACCCCAAAATACGGATTCACAGTACTGATATGTTCCATATAACCTACCTTTATGATTTAAAAGAAATACTTATAACAAATATAACTTTTTAATATTTTGCTCTCAAGCAGTAAAAACCGCTAGAAAAAACAGTTAATGCACTATATCAAAAAGAATATTAAATAAAAGATAGAAATAAAAAGAAGTATTGGGCAATGTCACAAATCGCAACACTAAAGAGGTGGTTTGCAGAGGTTTTTTCCACCTCTGCTCTAATTTAAAAATCCCATAGATTTTTCACTGTCAAAATTTGCATCTTTTTCACGATTAATCTCTTGTATAAAATCTTTGGCAGTAAAAAGGGGGTTGTCTTTGATTGCAACCTTGTATGCTGTATTTTTTACAATAAGATTGATCTGTCCTCCCGTAAGCGGATATTTTGCCAAAGCATCAACATCAAAGCCATCTTCATACGGTGCAGCTGTTGGTAACATCAACTCCCACAACCTTTTTCGTTGTTTCTCATCAGGCTTTTTGAACTCTATTTTATAGTTAAATCTTCTTGAAAATGCTTTGTCTATATTTTCAAGCAGGTTTGTTGTGGCAATCAACATCCCTTTAAAATTTTCTATCTGCTCCAAAAAGATATTTTGCATCTGATTGTGCATCTGCTCTGCACCCGAAGTAACACCACTCGATCTTGCACCCAAAAACTGATCTGCTTCATTTAGTAACAATATCGGTTCAGTTTTTGTTTTTTGGCTAAGCTCATAAAAAGTATCAAAAATACGGCGAACATTTTTCTCACTCTCACCAACATACATAGAGAGTATCTTGGAACAATCAAAAGACAATATCTGCCTCTTTAGAGATTTTGCCAGTGAATTTGCCGTCATTGTTTTACCTGTTCCTGCTGGACCATAAAAGATTATCCTTGCATCTATACCGCTTTTTTTCTCTTTTATACCCCATTGCACAAGTCTGTTTACCACCTCTTTGTCAACCTGTTTCATAAGGTTTTGCAAAGTCTCCTGTGTTTTTTCGTTTAACACAACATCATCAAGTGTTGTATCTGCTTCAACCAATTCAAAAATATCCTGAGTTTCAACAAGTGCATTTAGTTTCAACCTGCGAACTTTTTTGTTTTTTTGAGGATGGATTATACCCTGAAGCACCTCATCTACAATATAAAAGGCTCTTGAGATTCCACCAAAAGGGTTTAGCATCTCTTCATAATCTATTATACCTTCATTTATAAGGTTTGAGCCGTCTTCAAGAAGTGAGCGGTTTTTTATCCTTTCATATTCATCCAAAGATATAAGATCAATAAGTGTATTCATCTCTCTAAGCGATGCATCTGTTGCACTGTATTCCTCTCTCAAAAGAGCGATAAATATCACCTCTTCTAGTTTACCCATCTTTTTTTGTTTAAAAAATTTATCCAAAACAAGACTCTCAGAAGTTTGTGCAACCCTCTCTTGTATCCTTTTTTCCAACAAAACAAGTTTGTTTTGAATTCTGTCAACCCCCAAAGAGTGTTCATGCACATTTTGTCTTATTGTACTCATCTTTTGGTACAACTCTATCCTGTAAAACTGGTCTTGAAGATATTCCAAATGATCTGCATAGGGTTTGATATCTGGCAAATCTGCATCTACTGCACCATCTTGCAAAAGTTTTAGAAACGACGGAGACAAACCAACTGCCGTATTTAACAGCTCCAAAGGTGTAACATCTGAGAGCTTGACCGGTGTAAAACTTTGCTGATGTATCCAACCAAGCTCCAGTAATATTTTTATATTTTCAAGATACTTTATATATTCATATTTTTTATCACCGTAGAGTTCTTGCAACATATCTATAACAAGCAAATCATCTTGCCCTTTTACAAATTTTTTTGTCAAAAACTGCAACATCAAGGCTTCATCTTCCGAACATTTTAGATGTTCAAAAATTTTAGCTTTTTGTATGTTTTTTGTATCCAAAAATTCTATTAATCTCTCCAATATCTACCCTTTTTAATCCACAAACGAATAGAGCAACTCAATCTCGTCTTTCCAGATAGTATCATCTATTGTTTCAAGTATGAGCGGTATATCATCCATCCTCTCATCATTCATAATAAATCTAAAAGCATCAAGACCGATCTCACCCTGCCCAATAGAATGGTGTCTGTCTTTTTTACTTCCCAATGGTGGCTTTGAGTCATTTATATGCATCCCCATAAGATACTCAAATCCCACAATGTTTTCAAACTCCTGCCATGTTTTGTCATAGGCCTCACGGGTTCTTATATCGTAACCTGCCACAAACATATGGCATGTATCTATACATACACCGATACGACTCTTATCCTCTACCTTGTCTATAATCTGTGCAAGATGTTCAAACTTATAGCCAAGGTTACTGCCCTGTCCTGCTGTATTTTCTATCACAGCACTTACATTTTTTGTTCTTTGCAGTGCTATATTTATAGATTCTGCTATCTTGTCTATACACTCATCTTCACTTATCTCTTTGAGATGACTTCCGGGGTGAAAATTGAGTCTCTCAAGCCCAAGCTCATCACACCTTTGCAGCTCATCTATAAAAGCCATTCTGCTTTTTATAAGTTTTTGTTCATCTGGATGACCAAGGTTTATAAGATAGCTATCATGTGGCAGCACATGTTTTGGCAAAATCCCACTCTCATCAAGTGCTTTTTTAAACTTATCTATCGTTTTTGTATCCAAAGGTTTTGCTTCCCACCTTTTTTGGTTTTTTGTAAAAAGTGCAAAAGCCTTTGCCCCTATATCCATTGCATTAAAAACAGCATTAAATACTCCGCCACTTGCCGAACAGTGAGCCCCTACAAATTTGTTATTCATCTATATCCTTAAATTTCAACATAATACCATTGTATCTGTCTTTGAAATATATCTCATGTTTTGTTACCACATATTTTATATCTGTATCTGAATCTGTTATATACTGTGAAAAACCCTCTTTTGTTTTAAGATAATTTTTTCCGCCATATATTTTATGCCCCAAAATTATATTTTGAAGTATATCATCCGGATATGAAGCACTCAGATATTCCTTATTAAAACTACTTTTGCCCATACACCCTTTTGATGTACATACAAAGTGGTTTATGGTTATTTTATCAACAACCCGACCTGCACTGAAGAGTTCAACTTCTATACTCTTTTGTGTATTTCTGACATATCCTATATCTGCAAATTTTATCTTTGGTGATTTTATAACAATTATCTTACTTTGTGTTATCTCATAGTTTTTAACACTACAAGCAGTAAAAACCAATACAAAAAAGAGTAAAAAATATCTCATCTATTTTTGTATAAACTTCCCACACTTTTTGTCTGCTGTGCCACTGAACTCTTTTATCTCTTTTGCACTGCCGTCTCTTGCAATAGCTCTTCTTTTGCATTCATCTTTTGCTATACAGTTATCATTTTTGCAACCAATATCTTCACTAACTTGTGCCATTTTCATATTCTCCGTAATTTTTTTTGTAATTATAATCAATTATTTGTTACATTTATATAATTATAAGTTTGTAAAGACTAAAATCTAATTATATCAAAATAATAAGAGGTTTACTATGACTTCCCATCTATATAGTTATGATACTGCAAAAGATTGTTGGTCAGATTCATTTGATACTTCACTTGACTCAGCAAACACCCTTGTAATAGTATTTGCCACTTCAAAAATAGACCTAATAAAGACACCTCTTAATAAACTTTTTAAAACATTTAAAAATTCAAAAATAATTGGTGCATCAACTGCGGGTGAAATACTCAAAACAGAATTAAAACAAAATAGTATAGTTGTAGCTGTTATTAAATTTGAAACAACCACCATAAAGCTTATAACACAAAGGATAGATTCCATGTCAGACTCCTTCAAAAGTGGTGTAAGTATCTCAAAAAAACTTATAAGCAAAAAACTAAGAGCTATATTTGTTCTATCTGAAGGACTTAAAGTAAACGGATCTCAGCTTACAAATGGTATAGCCTCAATATTACCAAAAAATATAGTTGTAACAGGAGGTCTAGCTGGAGACGGAAGTGATTTTAAAAACACATGGATAATTGCAAATACAGAAATTGCAACACATTACATAACGGCTATCGGCTTTTATGGAGATAATTTTCATGTAGGTTATGGTTCAGAAGGTGGATGGGACAGACTGGGAATAGGTAGAATTGTTACAAAATCAAAAGACAATATTTTATATGAATTAGACTCCCAGCCAGCTCTTGAACTATACAAAAAATATCTTGGAGATAAAGGAAAAGAATTACCTGCAAGCGGATTATTATTTCCACTTGAAATCAAAACAGATTCCCAAACAAAAGAGACCAAAGTAAGAACGATATTAGCAATAAACGAAGAACAAAACTCTATTACTTTTGCTGGAGATATCCCACAAGGAAGTTATGTAACGCTTATGAAGGCAAATTTTGACAGACTCATAGACGGAGCTACAAAAGCTGCAAATCTTGTCAATCTTGATAATTACAAAGATGAAAATATTATCTGTATAGCCATCAGCTGTGTTGGTCGTCATCTGGTACTAAAACAAAGAACAGAAGAAGAACTAGAAGCAACATTAGATATGCTTCCTCCAAAAACGAAACAAATAGGGTTTTACTCTTACGGAGAGATATCACCTCTCTCTTCAGGGAAATGTGACTTACACAATCAGACAATGACCTTAACACTTATATGGGAAAGTAATGCACTCACTTCTTAGACGACAACTAAAAAAACTTGGATATATAGACAAAACAATGTCTCAAGAACAACTGCAACAATTTATCGATATGGTAAATCAGGCATATACAGATAATGATGATGACCGCAAACTTTTGGAAAATACACTTGAGCTATCTTCACAAGAGATGAGAACTCTGTATGAAAAGCTTCAATCAAAAACATCATATATGCTACAACAAAGTGAACAACGCTATAAAAACATAATGGATAACCTACATGAGTACTATATGTTTTACAGTCATAATACAGATGGAATTTTTACTTTTGTTAGTGATTCTGTAACAGAAATACTTGGCTATTCAAAAGAGGAGTTTCTAAAGCACTACAACACATATATGACAAATGAACCTATAAACGAAAAAGTCAACAAATATACAAATTTGGCACTCTCTGGTAAACAACAAAAACCGTACGTGGTGAGTATATTTCACAAAAACTCAACCATTAAATATCTTGAGATAACAGAAATACCAGTTTTTAATGAAAATGGAAACATATCACATATAGAAGGCATAGCAAAAGATATAACAAAAGAATATCTTGCCAGAAAAAAAGTAACACATATAG
>Ga0256828_1000825_pt1 | contig 20092 bp, 19 predicted proteins | sample CV88metaG_FD_185993 | JGI IMG/M metagenome (GOLD analysis project Ga0256828, IMG submission 185993) | Hydrothermal vent microbial communities from East Pacific Rise, Pacific Ocean - CV88 | ecosystem: Environmental > Aquatic > Marine > Hydrothermal vents | place: Pacific Ocean: East Pacific Rise...
CTTTAGAGTTAATCCAGAAGCCTCTCAAGAACTTTATGATTTTAATAACACTTTTATCGTAAGGAGGATATAACTTACTAAGATATAAATATTTTATATTCGCATTCATACATGTCTCTACAAGTTCGTCTATTATTTTTTTATTATCGATATAATTCTCCGTCATATACAACAAAGTTGTGTGTAATTCTTTTTCATATAAGTTGTTATATATTTCTTTCATTAATTTAATATAGCGTTCGTTTATAAATTCATGTTTTCTATAAATAACGTCTAATATAGCATTATGATAAACTTTATTGGAATGTATCACATCTAATAACTCCATCTCACCTTCGTCATTTTCCATTAATAGATCTCTAGATTCTCTTGACTGCTTCATATCTATTGTATTATGTACGACTCTAGTGATTTCAATGACTGTACTTCTAATTTTACCTTGCATGTCAGCAGTTACATCCATAGCATCTTTAGTGTGAAAACGTATTAACTTTTTCTCATGTGTACCTTTATGTTTAACATATTGAGAAAAATAGTCAAAAAGTCTTTTCCAACTACCCATCTTTTTTAAGTTAAAACGATTAGGTAAACTTTCGTAAACTGTGACAGCGATATCACGGTCCAACTGATATCTATAATATGTAACCATTAAACTTGTGTATACCTGTATACTAAAAATCAGATTTAAACTCTCTATAAGTTTATTTTTATCCGCATCACTAAGTTTACTCTTTAATGTTTTATTAATTAAAGTATTATGTATAAGATACATAATAGTTAAATATTTAGGATTTGAACTAACCTTCCATTCTGGATTTATATCTTTTAAATCATATATGTCTTTTAACAGAGTAGTTTTGTCTATATCGAAAATACCAAAAAAATCATTCTCGTCATCTATAGTATATTTGACGACATGTACGCCTATTAAGTTACTAGACATAAATTCTATATGGTCCTTACTTCTATACATCCATCTAAAAATATGGTTTTTTAATTTCTTCTCTAACTCTAAAAGGTCGAGCGGTTCAATATGTTTTTCAAACATTTTAATTATATCAGACATTAGTTATCCTTAATTTTAATCAAAAAAAAAAAGATTTACTTATATTGAGATAATATTTTCTTATCTCAAAGAGATGCACGAACTCAGTCTCTTTCCCTTAACTGTAACAATGTGGTGTTTGTTACAAAACCTTATGTGTGATTCATTTGGTTGTCCTTTTAGTATTTTTCTCCTACATACTGATTTTTGACTAACAAGAGACATTGTCTCTTGTTAGTTTTTTATGACATCACGATTTTATCATTAATAAGTATTGCAAAATCAAACTGTTTTGTTTCACCGTCTAACTTATAAAATATAGTATGAATAGTTTCTTTATCTAACGTTATTCCAGTTCTTTTTGCAAAATCTAAAAATGCATCTAGAACTCTATACGACACAACGGTTGTATTAAAAGTATCTAATACAATTTTTAAATTATTATAACGTTTATAGAACTTAAAACTTTCTATATTCGGTAGCTCATCCGATTCATATTTAAAATCTAAATCTATTTTGTAACTATTATTCCCTAATTTTTCAAACTCGTTTTTCATCTATTTTTTCCTTTTAATATTATTTTCTATAATTTCATCTAGGTCAAGAATATCCAAAATTCTAGGATTTTTCAAAACTAAAAATAGATCATAATTTTCATCTTTAGCTAGAAGTTTTATATTTTTGAAAATTCTATTGTTTAAATGAAATGTTCTTTTATTATAGTATAAAATACTTTTATGTTTATTTGCTTTAGTATCAGTTAAAATTTTAACTAAAACATCATCAACATATTTTATTATACTAAAACGCACGTCGAAATCAAAGATGGGATCAGATAAGAAATTACGTTCTAATTTTCTTACCTCCTTAGGTAAAAGTTTATCAGGAGAACATTTTGCTGGATCTATCGTGAACGTGTAACCTATGCGTTTTTTCTTATCTGAAATTAATAACATTTCTAATTTATCCTTAACTACTCTCAAGTCAAAACCAGAATAATCGATATCTTTATCGAACATAGTGTTCGATATTACCTCATTTATTGTTTTGATTTCAGTTTCAGTATTATAAGATAATAGATAATATGAGTCATTTTTCCTGTTACCTACTATTAGATATAACGTTTTGTTATTTATAACAGCGTTCGATATAGGATAAAAGTCATCATTAACTAAATTTATAAGTGTATCTAATTCAAATGTATCGTCAGATACAGAAAAAATACCTATAAAGTCATTGTCAGCCAGAACTATTTTATTGTCAAAACTTAGAGATCTCATAGTTCCAGATCGTTTAGTTATAAGTGATAAACTCCTTAAAAATTTTATCTCGTCAGATATTGTTAGTTCTTCATCAAGAACGCTCTTTAAACGACCAAATTTTAACTTTCTATGGTCGTCTAAATTTAAACTTTTTTCATCGTAAGGTATGTCTAAATATCTGTGAAACTCTAACATAAAATCTTTGAAGATATTTTTTGTTAATATATTTGTTTCGATATTTTCACTTTTACTATACTTACTTGAGCTTAATTTAAGTGTGGTAGTTTTTATCTTAAAGTTATTAAAATCTATGTTTAGATAAAACAACTTGACGAGATAACCTACCGCTAGATAATCTTCTTTGTATTTATCAGATATAGTTTCAAATATCTTATCTGAAGCACTTTTGAGTTCTTTTGATATTTTTTCTTTCTTAAGTGCAGTGTAAATTTTCTTAGAAAATTTATCTTTAATAATCTCTGTTAGTGTTAAACAAGTTAACATTGAAAGTTTATCTACATTTTTATCCATTTTTTAATCCTTCTTCAATTATGTTATTTAGGTTAGATATTAAATCATCAGTTAGTATTAAGTGACCCGTTGTTCTTAAAAGCAGCTCTAAAGTCATTTCCGACGGTTTTTTAGATAGTCGTACTTTATAGAATATATCGTTCGGTAGTTCTATAAATTTCCCATATATCTCGCATACAAACCTAAATCTATTGTTTTGATCCAGAAACGTATAAACAAAATACGTATATTTAAACGTTACAACTTTAAAACTTTTAATAGTGTTAGGTTTTAATTCTAAACCTAACTGAATTTTAAATCTTATAGCATAACTATGTTCAAGATCTTTCGACTCAACAAGAGAAAGAGAACTATCCGCAAAATCTCTACTGTTTCTGAGAAACTTATATGTCTTGTTGTTTATGTTAAATTTTAAGTCAGAAAATTTTTCTGAACCTAATCGATAGATAAACGCTTTATCGATATTATCGAAAATCTCTTTTCTGTAGATTTTCATTGTCCGGTTATTATAGTTTACGTAGTAAACGTAATTTTTATCTTTATACTCTCCAATGAAAATTATTAGTTTACCATAAGTGATCGGATTCGGTCTTTTACTTATACCAGACTCGTGAAATAAGTTCGATATAACTTTATCGACTTTCATACACTTAAAACTCAAACCTCTTAAATGGTCATTACTAGGTGGAGGATTAAGATATATAAATCTTTCATTATCTTTATCGATAGCGAAAAACACCTTATCTGTTAGATGTGTGTTGTAACTATTTAACTCACCTCTAACTAATTGTCCGAATATATCAAGTTTGTCAGAACTTGACACTTTGACGCCATTTTTTATAGTATATGGTTCCATATTTTTCCTTTATTTTTTTTTTTGTCTAGTTAAGACTATTAATATAATATATTTATATTTTTATTTAAATAACACTTTGATTATTTTGATAAATATAAAAGGATTTTAATGAAGATAGTTTTAATAGGTTATAAAAAGAATTCTGGTAAGGACACAGTTAAAGATTATATTATGGACAAATATGGAGATGTATTTTACCACACATCTTTTGCTAAACATATACGTGAGCTTATTATAAAACTTTTAAAGTTAAAAGATATTGATGAGTTAGAAAAACTTAAAAGAGAAGATGATAGTCTATATAGACATTATGCGACTACGTTAGGAAAGACATTAAATCACGATATAAAAGACGGACTATTAAACTTGACTATAGATGAAATTAAGAATAAAGACTTTGTTCTCATTTCAGATTTTAGACTAGTAAAAGAGTATGAACGTTTAGTAAAAGAATTTGGTAAAAATAATGTATATACAATAAACATTAAGAGACATAATATTAACGACGATACTTCATATACAAATATAAATTTAGATAGCTTTAACTTTGATTATGTTATTGAAAATATTTACACTTTAGATAAACTTAAAGATAATAGTTTAAAAATTATAGAAGAGATATTGGCTTAAGCCAATATCTCTAATACATTTTCATATACTTCATGTAGTGTAGGCGCGTTAAGCATTTCGTTAGCGTATTGTGGACTATTAATCGGACCAAATAGTAGATTAATATTGTTCTTTTTAAATACTTGTTTGTCGATACCTACTACATCTATAAGCTCTTTACGTGTCGTAGATTTAGATAGGTTTGCTGCAACACTATCGGATGGATAACCTGATTTTTGATCAAAATCATAATTGTGAAACCAAACATTACTATTTGTGTGCGATTTAGTATCCTCAGAATAGTCATCTAGAACAGAATTAAAAATATCTATATCCATAATTTCTCCTTTATCAATATATGTCTATAAGCCTAAAATTTTAGTCATGTTCATTGAGCTATTTACTATGTTATTTTTTAAAGGCTCTAAACTTACCATAACACTAAGTACTGAAACTTCCATTTTACTAGAGTTATCTGTAACAATATGTACACCGGTTAAAACGCCGTTATATGTATTAATTACGCCATCTTCTTCCAGTAGAACACTTACTCCCATATATGGTCGTAATAACCTAGCGTTCGAAAATTTCCATTCAAGCACAAGTTTTCTAAAATCATTCTTTAAAACTTTTGAACGTTGTTCGTAAGCGTTACTCGTTGTAACATTTTTAACTATCTTTGTTTTCGACGATTTTAATTTCTTATGTATGTTAATTCTCTTTAGGTTATCTTTTACAGCTTTAACGTTATCTTTATCTACTTCAATAGGTCTCTTATGTATGGAGTTACTTTCTGTTATCTCTATGCTATTACCGTGATTTCTTATATCACCTTCACCTACGTCGTCTATACCTGATAACTTAGAACATAGAACTTTAAGTAGCTTTCCTGAATACGCATAAGTGCTATCTATCTGCTGAAGATCTAATTTGTTTATAAGTATTATCTGTAAATTATCTGTATGTAATATTAAGTCATTCCTAAATAACGGATATATGAAGAACGTATCTGAACCTTTGTAATTCTGATAGTATGAACCTAAGTGACCATTATAAACACCGTAATTCTTTTGTAAAAACGTAGGTAGTTCTGATATAGAAACGTTATTAGGTATAGGAATTTGATCATATTTACGAGCATTATTTATAGGAGCAATATCTATATTATATGATTTAAAAAATGAAACACTAATATTGCCAACATATAAATTGTTCACAGCACTCAATATTGTGTCAGACACAGTTACATTTTTATAAACACCTAGAGCTTTAGTATTATTAAGGTCTTCTACATCTTTTTGTATACATTGACCTGATAGTAACGTGAACTCTTTATTTAAATCTGTATGTTTTCTATTGTTATAGTTGTTCAATTTTATATGTTCATCAATTTCTGATAATAAAATATCATACCTTGTTGAAGTTATCGCACCGAGTGTATAATTAGTAAGAGTTATCTCTAATGAATCCTTTTCTGGATATACAAATTTAATAACATCTCCTAAAGGTAATAAAAATGAAACATGCACATAATCGTACTGATTAATGTTATAATCTCTTATAATGTCTACAGATTCTACAACAGGTATATAAAGGTCAGTGTTACTTAAATGTAACACTGCCTTATATTTTGCTGATAAATCCTTGTTAGCTCCTGCTGCTGATATAGATAAATACTCATTTATTATAAGATTATCAGCCATAGTTTAATCCTTTTTAAATTCAAGCTCTTCAATTATGTCGTCAATAATAGTCTCTTTATTAATAATACTTTCAAATATCTCTTGTAGTCTTAAGAATATTGTAAGTGTTATAAGTGAGTCGTTTGTTTTTAACTCATTTATTAAACTTATAAAATTGCTAAAGACAAAAATTTTAGAATTAGACTTAAATAAGTTATATTCATTTAATGCTTCTAGCATTGCTTCTTCAGTATGTCTTAATAAACTACTATCTTCTATGAACGATAGACGTGTTAAATATTTTTTACCTAAATATACGAAATCATAAAGACTTATATATTGCTCTACTATAGAAGATACTTTCTCATAGTTACTAGGTAAAGATTTTCTGTTATATATTGTTGACCTGATTTTAAAATCTAAAGATTCTATTTTTTCTAATAAGCTATCGAATTCAGTAAATTTCAAACTGTCTAGTCTATTTTCTTCTAGTTCTAGAAACTTTATTACTTCTAAATAAGCCTGTTTAATAAGATTAGTATCTTTTGAATTTAAAGTCTTTGCAGTCTCAACTAGAGCTTCAGGAAAGTTGTATAGACCTAAAATTTCTTTTAATTCTACTAAATCATTATGTATATTTTTACTTTTTATTAAAAGTAACTTAACTGTTATTAAATCTAAAATTATCATTTCATATCCTTTTTTTTTTATATTTATAACGACAAGTAGCTTTCGTCGACATTAATCTTATCGTCAGATATCATATGATTAAAGTTACTACTTCTCGATCTTCTTATTATAGCTTTTTTACGTCTACCACTTATCGATTTTTCATAATTCTTCTTGAGAACGTTTAGATATTTTGTTTCCAAGAAATTTTTTAAATCCATATATTTTTCACTTAATGATTCTGTTTTTACATTAAGAGCTTCCATTATCTCATTAGTAGTTTCTACATCTCTAGTGAACGGTAAAATCTCTTCATATAACTTAATAGCGTCAGTCTCATTAATAAAACTAAATTCAAATCCATTTCTAATAACTGTATTAAGACGTTCTATATCAACCATAACTACTCTAATATCTTCAACAGCTTCATTTAAACGTTCTCCTGTATGTTTATTATAACTAGAAGGTATATTGATATTTTTAAACTCTTCAGGTTCAAATAACGACATGTATAAAACACTAACTAAATATTGCATAACTTATCTCCTATACTATAACTATATACTTTACTCTGTTTAACTAGAAGATATAAGAACGGTATATAGTAAAATTGTTCTTTTTTAGACCATTTACGGTAATCTTTTATTAAAGTAGATATATCTTCAACTTTATATGTTTTCGCCTCTATATGGTCTATTAGAAGGGTCTCTAAGAGACTTAATTTTTCTTTCTTATAGAAATTCGAACTAAACAAATATTTTTCATTAAATGTAGGTATGTTTTTACCAGTATTGTCTACCAAATTTTCTACTTCTTCATCACCGAGTTCAACAAACATATCAGTTCCAAAATACCTCATAGATTTTATGAACACTGATTCTGTATGTAGATATTTATTTTTTAAGGCTCTCATGTTTTTATTAAATTCTAATTCATTTTGATTTTGTTCAATTAACGTATAATAAATAGTACCGTATAAGATTGATAACTCATCTGACGTGTATCTATTAAAACGATCTAAAAACGGAATATGTTCATAATTAAATATCTTAAAAATAAAATACTCCATATAAGGATCGTTTATTTTATAATTATCATCAGGAACAAGTATCGTATTAAGTTCTCTATTAAAGAACGTATTAAAGTAAAACATACTTATATTACGTAACTCTTTATCTATGTTAAGTCGATATTTATAAACTTCGTTATCTATTATAGGGGTTGCCCCGGTAAATATAGCTTTATTATCATAGAATTTTTCTTTTATAACTTTTGACTCTAGGTCATTAAAAACATTAAGTGTAGTATTTGTTTTTATGAGGTCTAATTTATAAGTTATTTCAAAAAGTGTTTTAAAGTTGTATAACTTATGTTCTACTTCTATTACACGAAATAGACCCAAGTTGTTATCTCTTAATTTAGCTGTGAAAATATCACCAACATTTACTACAATATCAGTTATTACTGCTTTGCCAGTAACGTCTTTTAATGATAAATTTTCTATAGGTGTTTTAACCTTTATTTCGAAGTTATTATATTTTATAAACTGTTCAATTATTCTAGCTGATTCACTGTTTAATGGTTGTACAATATCGTTTTCCGCTTTTTGTTTAGAGTAATAATTTACACTCCAACTGAATCCTTCTATATATCTAACGAAACTATCTATTTTAACATCACTATCTACAACTATACTAGAAGATACATGTGATTCTTCGATAGTTATTTTGTCATTTGACGGAGGTTTAGAACTACCAATTATCATTTTAATCCTTTTATTAAATGTGAAATTATTTTACTTCTCTGATAAATAAACATTTTATTTCTTCCTAAACTTATAATATTAGATTTATATTCAAGAAATTCAAACAACTCTAAGAGTCCGTCTAAATAACTACCATATAACTTAACAATTCTGTTTTTATCCGAATTTAATAAAACGTTTAAATTATTATTTAAACTAAAAACTACTCGATATATACAGTTTTTATTAAGTTCTTTTTTTAAAACAACGTTTAGGTTTTTATCTATTTCTATATAGTCATCAGGTAATTTCTTATTAAAACAGTATAAACTTACGTTAAATATGCTTCTAAAAAGATTACTACTATATTCCCATTCTGTCTCCTCGAGCATAATAATTATATTCTTATCTAGTTTAAACCCGATGTCGTCTCTTAGATTGTATATCACATTTGAGTTATCGTCAGTAATAGTAAATAGAACGCTATAAATATTAGAGTAATATTCTAAATCATTTATATTCGAGTCATTGTCTGATTCAGGTACTCTGAGATAGTTAAATTTAACTTTTTCTAGAACAGTTTTCTCGTAATCATTGAAAGCGAAAATACTTAGTAGTTTTTCGTGTTCTTCTTTTCTACCGAACGGATCTTTCTCTGTAGTCATAATAGTAGTAAAAGCTTTATCAAGTTCGTATTGATAAGCTATCTTATAATACTCAACGTCATAAAAAGCGGGAAGTTTGAACTGAAGTGTATATTCAAATGCTGTCTCCCAATATCCTGTCTCTTTGTCGTAGTTTTTTTTAGTTTCTATGAGATCATTTTCGAAACGCCCTAAAATGCCAGATTGTATCTCTTTAAAACCTAATGAAACTTTTTTAAAGTCATTATCCATAACTCCTAAATATGTAAATCGATCATCTATAAGCTCTGCTAAATATTCAGAAGGAGTTAAATCTGTTTTATATGTTATATTTTTATTATATGTAAAATTACTTATAAGTGTCTTAAAAAATGTATTTAAATAATACGTATAAACTAAATCATGACTTATTATGTCTCTCCCAGTTACATATCTTATTCTAATTTCGTTTAAAAGATTACTTAAAACAGATTTTGACTTAGCTCTAATTTTAAAGTTAACATTTAGATTAATATCGAAATATAAAACACTTACTTTAAATTTAGTCTCATCACTATATAAAATAGGAGTAACATTGTTGTCTCTATAATTCACACTATTTTTTCTTAATTCGTTATAATTTAAATTATAGTCTAATTCTATTTCAGTTAGTCTGTTAGAATTCATTTCAATATTAGTCTTATCACCTATGTTCCAGTTTTTATTTATGTAGTCTATTTCACTGTTTTTAATAGTTAAATGACTATTTTTATCTAAATGAAAAACAGTTTTTAATCTATTAAATATAGAAACTACCGTAGGTCCTATTATAGTATTATCCACGTCTTCTATTGGTACTCTAAAACGTATCATATTATCTCCTTGGTTAATCAAAGAAAAAAAAAAGAAGTAGTATTGGGATAACCCAATACTACGATAAATTATTTATCACCTTTTTCTTTAGCTGTTACCTGCTTAGCAATATCAAGTACTTGACCTGTAGTTTTATAAACATCAAGAGCCGCACCGAAACCAAGGTTAACATTAACTTTATTAAACGCGATACCTTGTTTGATATCATCACTAAAGCCGTCAGTTTTACCTTTGTTAATAAGTTCTTCGGTTTTCTTTTTGATATCTTCAGAAACTGAAGTCGCTTTTTCGAAATAGTTTTTGATATTAGAAGACATTTCTATAGCATCATCAATAGCTGATTTTAAAGGATTTAAATCTCTACCAGCAATAACAGTATCTCCACTGATTTTAACTTCGTTATCAAAATTTACTGAAGTCTGTTTAGCTTTAAGTTTATCGTCAGTAATTTCTGTAACTATTAATCTCATAGACTTAAGTGTAAATGAGAACGGTTTAGCTTCTGCTTTATCTGTAAACGGACTAGAGAAAATACCTTTTTTAGTTTTAGTGATCTTATCTTTTAGAGATGTCACATATGAATCACTAATAGGTGTAAATTTCGACGCTACATCTTTTGTCCATGCTGCACCTTTTTTAAGCATTCCTACCTCAGCAACAGGCATGTCTTTAATAAGTTTATCTGCATCTTTATTTATAGCTACAATATTTTTAACATTATCAAGAAACTCTTTCAATGTAGATCCTTTAACTGTAGCCAATGGATAACTATCAAAAAGTTTTTGTCCAGCATCTTTAGAAACACTGTATCCTTTGTCATTTTTCTCGATAGTGTCTTTTACACTCTTAAGTGCTTTTTCTTTAGTAAAAGTAGAAGCGTAAAGTTTAGTCAATCCTGTTTTGATCTTTCTAATAAGTCCCGCAATAAATGCAGCGGCTTTTTCATACATAGCTTTTACGAAATCAGCTTTACCTTCAGAAGCAGCAACAACTACAGATTTAGGATCGCTCATATCTTCACTACCATTAACTTTAAGTTTAACATCGATCGCTGTTACAAGTTCTTCATTAAGTTTAGTGATAACTTTTGCAGAATGTCTAGCTGTAGCCAACGTTACTTCCTCGTTACCATTGATAACTTCTTTATCATCTTCAATAGCTTCTTCAACTTCATTGACGATAGTATTAGTTTCATCCAAAGCCTCGATAGCTTTATACATAGTACTTACTTCTTCAGAAGCAGCGACAATATTAGCTATATCTTCGTCACCAAATTCCGTATTTCCTGTTTTATTAGTAACGAATTCTTCATTACCACTTGTTAGTAAATCAAACATTTTAATCCTTTATTTTTTATGTTTAGTGTTCTGATCAGAACATTAGCTGGACTTATACGATTAACTTCGATGCCAGAAAATATCTAATTTAATTCAATTAAATATTTAATAAATTTAACAGTATTGTTAAATCCTAAATCAGATAATAATTTCCCAAGTATATATTTTACTCTCATATAAACAAAAACTTTATCATTCATCATTTCTGTTCCCATAGTAGCAGACTCATTATTTGTATCTAGAGAATCTAAATATGATATAAAAATATTTCTTTCGTCTCTTAGGCATTTAGAAAATTCTAAAATAAGAACTCTAAATGACGGTGAAATCTTTTTATAGCGCAATATATTATTAATTAATAAAGAGAAGTTCTCGTCAGAAAGCTTAGATAACCTAACTGTAAGTTCTAGTATTGAAGAACTAGACTCTTCAGCGTCCTCTAAAAAAATCAATAATTCTTTTCTTTCTCTAAATGTCATCTTCGTAACCTTCTCTAATACTTCTCATTTTAGCTTCTATATCCGCAAGTTTCTTTTCGTAATATTCAATTTGTTGTTTGACGTTAGGATCATCAGAATTTTCTCTTTCTCTAATTTTATATTCTAATAACTCTTTTTTGTATTTCAAATAGTCATAATAATACATCTGTATATCTACAAATATTTTACCTAAGTAAAAGAAAGGATTTATAGTTAGTTTATTAACAGGTAGTTGAAACTTTTTATCGAAAAGACTAGAGTTAAGTTTAAAGAGAGTTACATCGTGAACAACTATTTCGTCAGATAACTTCTCTATCTCTTTTACTGTTCTATTTATACCTTTACCTTTATATGTTTTATAGAGCCTACTAAAATCAAGAGATCCTGTTTTAATTTTTGTAATGACTGCTTTTGTTAAATTTTCGTCAGCATCAGTTATAACATAACTTATATAGAAAACTAAATCACCTAAGAATTCAGCCATAGATTGTAAATTAGATATTGTTCCAACTAACCCAGCGTCTCTTGGTGTCATTGTTTTATCCGTTATAACGTCATCTAATTCATCTACATATCTTTTAAGATTAGATAATTGTTTGTCAAGACTTATAGAGAACATAAGAAGTTCGTTTACAGAATCTAATAAATAAGCAGGTCTTGACGTGCCGATATTTTCAAAAATTTGTTTTAGTTTATCTTCTTGTTCTTTAGAAGCAGGATTGCTTTTTAAACTTGTCTTTATCTCTTCAAACATGTAGATTACGTTTTCTACTAGAATTGTCTCTGTTACATCGATGTTTTTTAAAATTTCTTCTTTTTTATATGTTTCAGAAAAAATTTTCTGAATAAATGTATTAATGTTATTTAACATATTATCTCCTATATTGTTCTTGTTGATGTAAGAATTTTTAAAAGCTCTTCCATATGTTCATCTTGTTTATTAGAATTTTTGATATCCTTGAGTCTACTACCAATAGAGTTATCTAATCCATTTATGTAAACGTCTAGATATTCGTGCATATCGTCAACTACTGATATACTAAAACTTAACGTCTCTTCAAGTACTTGTTGTCTGACTCTTTTGTTAGCTAACTTGCCTCTAAATGTTTTTCTTATGTTTTCAACATCTCTAGGCGATATAACTAACATTTGATAATATCTATTATAACCAACAAATCCATTACTTGCTATCTTAGATAGTGATGAATATTTTCTTTCTCTCAAAGCTTTTATTACATCTTCTTTATCTTGTAGTCTTCGAAGTTTATAATCCTTTATCATATCGTAAGCAAAAATAAAATCTTTAATAAAACTTATAGTACCAGCTTGCATATCGTCAACTCTATCAAGAGGAGATTGCGAAGACTCTTTAGCGTACATAAGTTTTATAGTATTGCTAGAGACAAATTTAACATTAGCAAATATTACAACAGGAAATGTTATAATTTTATCATCGTAACCAACAACCAATTCAATCTGACGAGTATAAACTTCTGATAATTTATTCGGTTGTTTTTCTGTTGTTCTTGCTGAAGCGTTGTTCTCAATCCCAGCGATAAGGTTTTTAGTATCAAAAAGAGAAGTTTCTTCAGTTCCTGGTAAGATCTCTTTGTTACTAATACCGTTGTCACTACTTAATAGATTAAAAGCGACCTCAGGTTTTAATCCATGTAGATTAACAAGTGTAGTAAAACTCATTGTATAAAAACTAGTAAAAAGACTTATTTGATATTCGATTACATTTTTTAAATAAGTGTTATCTTTTAAGTCTTTGTTAACAATAATTGTAGGTCTGATAATGAACTTATTTAAAAGTTTTGTCATATTACCTTGTGTTATGAAGACCTCATCGTTCTCAGTTATGTTGTCTTTTCTATCTAATATGACATTAAATAGTTCGAGAGCATCCTTTAATCCTATCATTATAAATCCTTATATATAAAAATCAAAATAAATACTAAAAGTTTACGATATTTCCATTGAAATAAGGAGTAACTATGGAAATAGATGGTTTAAATTTTGATATTAATGAATTTACCAAACGAACAAGTCAATTAGGTGGTGTACATCAGTCTATAACTAACGCATTTTATGGATTAGATGCTTTACAGACCGGACTACCTATGGAAGAAGATGAGTCACATCTTACACATATATTTTTTACACGTCCGCAGTTAAATTTAACTTTAGAAAATTGTGTTCTTACAAAAGAGTTAATTAAGACACTTACTGATAATAGAGATAGTGTACATAACTATATAAGAACACAATTAGACCCTAGATTATTTTATTCTAAATTAAACTTAAAATCGAGTTTGACAGATCCATATAATCCGTTTATACCGATACTATCTAATACGTTAACCAAAATGTCTGGTTGGCCAGATCCAGTTCTAGCTACAAAAGAATCTGCTGAAGGAAGAGTTAAACAGAAAACAGTTATAGTAGATGGGACTAGCGATATATACGGTACGTTCGACTTAGACGCTACATTTATGAATATACGTGGTATGCCTGTGACAAATTTTATGGCTACGTGGTTAGATTACATGGATAAAGTACATAAAGGACATATACAGCCATATCTAGATATGTTACTACGACGTGAAATAGACTATCAAACAAGAATATATGTTATTGTAACGACTTTAGAAGGCAACAATATAAAAATGTTCGCTAACACTGGAGCTAGTTTTCCGTATGTAAATAATATAGGATCTTTTGTAGATTACGACAGATCTAATAAAACAAAAAATACAGAAGTATCGATTAGATTTAAATCAATAGGTGCGGAATACAATAATTATAACTCGTTAAAAGATTTTAACATGTTAATGGGTGCATTTAATCCAGAAATAAAAAAAATGCAAAATGGTGAAGAGCATAAACTATTTGAAGTTCCAGAGAGTCTTTATTCTGTTTTTAAAAATAGGATGTATCCATATATCGACATACCTAATGGAAAACTTTTATGGTTTATACCAGAAGATCAGTTTGAAATAAAAAAGAAGGAAACTAAATGATAAATGAAAAAGATTTTGAAAATATACAAAGTAGTCCGTCTTCTACAATGAGACATATTATTGAGACAATAGAAAACAATTCTGAAATTAATATTGATAATCCAACAAATCCGTTTGTGTTAAATTTAGAAACATCAGTCGCTGGAACTAGATTCGCGTTAGATGAACTAGCTTCTAATATGAGGATTTTATTTCCTAGTTTAGCAGTAGAGGAGTCTGATCTTTTCCATCATATAACGACAGATGAAGAGTCTGGTACATTCGCTATACCATCCGATGTTAAATTAACATTTATGATTAGTGTTAATAAGATAAAAGAGGTTGGTATATATAATGAAGATACAGAAACATTCAAAGTTACACTGCCTAAATTTACAGAAGTAATTGTAGCAGATACAACATTTACTATATTACATGACATTGACATATTTTATAGAGGTAATTACAGTTACGTAGAAGAGATAATAGATACAAATTCTACCGATAATACAGGTAATGTATATAGTGTGATTACAAAAGATGTTGATAATTTAGACTGGATTACTTTTGATATACGTATAAAACAGATTAAAAGAGAATACGTTGAGATAGGTCTGATAGCTGGACAAAAGGTTGATCTGACAATAGATCTTGAAGATCAGTACGCATATACCAAGGCATATCTTGTAACACCAACAGGAACTACTACAGTAAATATAACGCACAATTCATCTGTATATGATCATGACAAGTTAACATTAAGAGTTAAAGTTTCGGAAAGCAAAGTTAATTATACAATACCTATGTTTTACCTTATAGATGGTATAACTAACACTAACTTACTTATAGAAATTTACACAACAAAAGGTAGGATAGTTATACCACTTAATAAATTTAATACAAATGATTTTAATATTAAATTACCTAATAAATTTTTCACACCTGAAGCAGCCGTAATGGAAAAAATAGATAAGTTAGCGTTATCTAGAAATATCGTTGATGGTGGTTCAAACATAAAAACATTTGAAGAACTTAGAAAAGAGGTCATTTTTAATACAACAGGAGTAAGAGATTTACCTATAACAGAACATAGTTTAACTCAACATGTTAATAACAGAAACTTCCAAATAACAAAAGTTGAAGATAATTTAACTTTAAGAAGTTATATAGTTTCTAAAGATATAAACTCGGAATATAAAGATTTAAATATAAAATCTAATATAGATATCTTACATGGTGAGTTAGAACTATATAAACCTGATGTAGATCAGAAATCTATAACATATAAAAATAACGATATTCTTATTAAGTCAAACACATTGATTAAAGTCATAAATGGTAAATTTAAACCGTTATCGGATTTAGAAGTTAATTACGTTAGAACTTCTAATCTTACAGATCTTACGGAATTTATGAAAAATACTGAAGTTTATAATATACCTTTTTATTATCTATTAAGAGAGGATAGAGATATTTTAGAAACGTACATTTATGATTTAGATAAACCGGACATTAAAAATCTTTATATAATGAATAAGAACACATACCTTATAGAGAATGTTAACATAACTAGATATGGCGTTTTTAAAACAGATTCTGGGTTCGACTTACACTTTACATTATACGGTAATAAAGAGTTTGAAAAAATACAAAAAGATGAAGTGTACATTCAATTAGCTTTTCCTTTAGGCGATACAAAAGTTTACTTTAAAGCTAAGTTTAACGTTGACACAAATACATATAAAGCTACAATAGAGTCAGATTTCTTTTTAACAGACTCGAAGCGACTTAATGTTACAAACGGTTTTTCACAACTATATGATAAAAATATTAACTTAAATGAAAATGTGGAACTTATAATTTATACCACAGTTGAGACTATACATGTAGACAACAGATATAAACCAACATTAGAAGTTGTTAATGAAAGTAATGCTAACGCGTTTACAAAAGAGAGCGTTAATATAATTTTAGGTAATGTACTTAACACACTATGGAATAAATCATATATGACGTATACTGATCTTAGATTTATGAGAGCATCTGAAGATGAATATCTTACATACAAAGATAACGTTTATTCGGGAGATATTGTTAACGATGATGGAGTAGTTATACACAGTAATGATAAAAGTTATTTTTCTACAAAACTCTTATATCGAAAAGGTGATATAGTTAGAGACGATTTAGGTAAGCCGTTATTTAAACATAGAAAAGGAGAATATTTAAGAGATGAGAATAATGATCTTATAGAAGATACTATTTCTGGTAAAGCGTATTTTATAGATGTGTTAGTTACACAAGCCGAATATATAGTTACTGGTAATAAGTTATACAAAAACTATTACGATACAGTAATCGATATTATTAGAAACTGGTTAAATGACGATTTAAAAGTCTTTAATGAAAAATTACTAGAACATAGTTTTATCTACTACAGACCTCATAAAAAAATAGTTCCACCTAAAATTAATGGAAACTTATATACAGATAATTTAATAAGACCTACTGTTACGTTGTATATAGATCAGAATCTATTTTCCGTAGTGTCGCAAGATAACGAAATCTCTATAATAGGTAAAATTATCCATAAACACATAAGTAGAAATATATTTAGTCTTACAGATATCAGAGAGGAGATAAAAACGACTCTTAGCGCTGGTTTAATATCAGTTAAGATAGAAGGTATTACTGAGAATAACACAGAACTTATTGAATATACAGATAGAACAAATAGAATCATTTTAGATAAAATAATAACTACTAATAAAGAAGTTAATTATGATATAAATTTAAAAATAGAAACACTATAGGATTGCTCCTATAGTGTATTGATGATTTTTTCAATAGTTTTAAGCGTAGGATAAAAACTAGGCTTATCAACATCTTTTAATATCTGCTTTAAATAGTCGTTTATACTAAAGTTTAAATCTTCCGATGTTAAAGCGTTTATAATAGAATTTTCAATTGTTGGCAATTCGTCATCTTTTAAATATTTATACAGCTTAAATAAATCGTTTAAAGTTTCAAACTTTATTTTCTCGTCTTCAGTATAGTCCTGAATCTCTTTTAATCTATATTGTATATCTATATCAGTAGTTAAAAGCTCTAGATGATCACTTACAAGTTCGTTAAAAGGTAATTTTAATATGTCAACCTTTTTGTAGTTTTTTAACGTAAACACAGGATCTATGTCTTTAAAATCGTCTAAATCAATTATTATTGTTTTAAGTTTCTTAAACTGTTTGAAAATATCTACTATGTCCTTTATAGCATCGTCCATTTTAAGTGTTTTTTCTACTTCTATTCTAGATCTTAACGTTTTAATAACTTCATCAACGAAGTTATTACTTTTAAATTTTGTGAACATGTTAGGATTTATATCTAGTTCACTTATATGTTCACGTAGTTTGATATAATCATCTCTTGCAATACCGAATTTTTCAATATTTTTTATGTTTTTTTCTATAAAGGTTATTATATTAATATTATCCATCGTTCGACTCACTTTCGATATTTTTTAAAAGTAACGACGTGTATAAACTAGCGTCTCTAAAAAGTTCGATATTATCTTCAATATTTTTCGCTAGCTCCTTACCTAAAACGTTATCTTCTCCGTTTATGCTATCTAGACTTTCTATGTTGCTGAATTTAGTTACGACATACGCTTTCTCTCTAGCTGTTTTGAACTTTTCAGCATAGAAGATAATCTCTTCTCTGTCAGATTTATTTATGGTTGTCAGTTCGATTAAATTAAATGTTAGTGTTTTTATATCTATATTAGTACTAAAAGATTTTGTAAAAATTGATATACCTATTCCTGCTAATATAGCTCTTCTTTTTTCTCTTATTATCTCTCTAAGAAGATTTGAAAGTTTAAAATTTGTTGTCATGTTACATCCTTATAAATATTGTTCTAGTTTATTTTTAGCTATTACTAATTCATTTTCACTTAATTCTTCAAGTTCTTTATGAAGTCTTGTTAATGTAAATGAATTAATATTCCACGGCATTATGTCACCAACACGCTCTAGTAAAAATTTACTATTACGGTATTTAGTTAATATTTTCTCGATATTTTCTATATCATTTAAAACTGTTTTTTTGTATTCTTTAGGTAAATTAGTCTCTCTCATCTGTCTTATTAAATCAAATTTAACTCTTTTGAATCTATAGGTATTGTCATCATATGTATTTTTACTAGCGTCAGATCCCGTGTACAACATCGAAGCGATAATAATATACACGGATAATAGAATAGTAGAAAGAGCTACGGTTAAAAGAGTTCCTGGGATAAGAAGTAGAACTATAAAAAACATTTGAGAAAACGTAACCAGTAACGTATAAAATAACATTGTGAATGAACCACCATGTAGATCTCTATATGTCATATTTATGCGATCTAAACCCGATGCTAAATATTTACCTAAACCGAATCGTGTAGAAAACTGATCAGCTAATTGTTCTGAATCTGTATATGAATATACATCATCATTATTTAGGTACCTTATTACTATCCCAGATAACTCAGTTACAACTGCAGTAAAGTTATTTTCATCAATTTTTTTATTAGAATGTTTCTCTGTTGTTAAAGTTATACTTCTTCGAATATCTTTCGACTCACTGTATTCGTTATGTAGTGTTTCAATTAGAGCAGTAACATTTGCGATGCCTCTATAAGATTCTGACAAATGTGTAAACTGATGTCCTATTTCGTGAAATAAGAACGCCGTTAACTCCTCAGGTTGAATATCATAATCAATCATCATACTAACAACATCAACAATAATAAATACCTTTACGTCTTTTGGAAAGTTTTTAACTCTAGCGTTCTGAAAATCTATTACTATCGAGTCTTTATTTATGACATCACCTATAGTTTTTGTAGCCTTAAGTAGATTATCTAAAATTGAAGCCCAGTCTTCATCAGCGTTTTCTATTTCGTCTGGAGTTTTACCAAATTTACATTCTCCAGTTTTATCGCACATATTAAGATAGTCTTCGACCTCCTTATACATCTCTTCTTTATTAGGACTAATAGCATTATTTACAGCTGTAGACGTTACATACACACCATATAAAAACTCGCCTGTTACAGAAACGTGTTTAAAGTTCATACCGAATCTTTTTGATATTATTGTGTCTATTTCGGAGAATAACTTCTTTATGCTCGCTTTTTTAAAAGCTAGAGTTGTGTTTGGTATGTTATGTTGTTTTAATAAAGTTTTTATTTCAGCAAACCTTTTAATAACTTCAGACGGAGTTCTATCATCTATTTGCGTGGCTATGTTTTCTAATCCAGCAACATCTTCATATTTAAGTAAATCAGTTATCATATTTAACCTTTGTGTCTCATTTTTTCAGTTTAAAAACAGATACT
>Ga0256828_1000827_pt1 | contig 20063 bp, 12 predicted proteins | sample CV88metaG_FD_185993 | JGI IMG/M metagenome (GOLD analysis project Ga0256828, IMG submission 185993) | Hydrothermal vent microbial communities from East Pacific Rise, Pacific Ocean - CV88 | ecosystem: Environmental > Aquatic > Marine > Hydrothermal vents | place: Pacific Ocean: East Pacific Rise...
TATAATATCATATTTCCAAATAGGTGCAGATGCTTTAAAATCCTCTACAAACTCATCTATAAGCTCTAGGGCTACTCTTCTTTTTGGGCTACAAACAGCAGAGATATAGCTACTTGTGTGATTTGGTACATCACCACGACTATGTGCCATAAGCACTATTGCACCTTTTGCTTTTGCTTTTTCTTGCCATGCTTCGAACCAAGAGTTAAGTATAGGCTCATATATATCAAAGCTTAGTCCATCTATACCATTTTCATCTCGCACAACACCTACAAAAGTTATAATTGCACCAAAATTTGAAAGTCTAAAATCTTTATACCAAGAGTTTGTTATCTCCTCTACTGGTAAATTTCCATCAAATAGTTGTAACTCTTTCATCTCATCCACCACAAACTGGTGGTAAAAGTGAAACTCTATCACCATCTTTTAGTTCTATATCTTTATCTTTTACTAATGTATCATTTATAGCTACTGCACTATTTTGAAGCCAAGATGACAAGCTATCATCCTCTTTTAGTATTTCGCTTAATTGGTTTAGATTTGTTATATCTAACTTTAGTGGCTCTTTACCTATTGGACCTAGAAACTCTACTGTTATCATTTTTATACCTTTTATTTTATATATCTATTGTAAACCTAAATTTTCTCTTAGTCTTAACTCTTCTAGTGATAGATCTGACGAATCACTATAGCTGTTGTTTTGCTTTATATTATTCTCTTTTTGTTCGCTGTGCATTTTATCTTTACGAAGCATAACAATCTCATTTTCTAGTTGCTTAAATCTAGTTTTGATATGACTAATATACTCATCATAGCTAAGAGTTGTTCTATCTTTTGTGTAGTTATTTACCTCATAATAAAGCTCTGCTACCATTATCTCTCTTGATTTTAGTTTCTCTTGAAGTTTCTCATATTTGTCATTTAAGATATTGTAGCTATCTTTTTTTATATGATTTAACATATACTCTTTTGTAGATAATCTCTCTTTTTCTAGATCCTCTATCTGCCTTTTATCTATCTTATTTATACCTTTTAGCTCTTCTATCTCTAATTTATATTGATTTATCATCATCTCAGAGTAATCAAGCTTATCTTTTAGGTCATTTATGATTTTTGTATATTTTTGACTATATAGGTTTTCGTTTTCTTTTGATTTTTTTTCATATTCTAGGAGTTGAAGCTTAATATTTTGTAACTCATTTTTACACTTATATTCATCTTCTTGAAGTATTTTACACTGTTTTCGTAAATTTGTTTTATCCTCTTCTAAAGATTCAATATCAAATTTATTTAAGGAGATAAGATTATTTAGATAATCTTTCTCTTTTGTCAATATCTCTACATCTTTATTGCTCTTGGTTAAGCTATCATTGATCTCATCTAATATAGAGATTATCGATTTGATTTTTTTATTTTGTGTATCCATACCAATTCCTAAAAATCATCAAAATCGATACTACCTTTTGAATAATTTACAACATTACCCTCAAAGAAATTTGTTCGCTGATCATTAAAACTACTATAGCCATCTACCCAAGGTATTGGGTGTCTTACATTGTATTCAGGCTCATACCCTACAGCTTCAAGTCTTTGATCTGCTAGATACTCTATGTACTGTCTAATAATATCTTTTGTAAATCCTAATATTTGCCCTTGAGTGATATAATCTCCCCAATCAGCTTCAAGATCTACAGCTCTTCTAAACATAGTTCTAACCTCTTGCTCTAACTCATCATCAAAAAGCTCTGGTCTTTCCTGTCTTGTAGAGTTTATAAGGTTTTGAAAAAGTAATAGGTGTGTCACTTCATCTCTTTGGATAAACTTAATCATCTGAGATGAACCCAACATCTTACCAGATTTACCAAGAGCATACATAGCGGCAAAACCAGCATAGAAATATATCCCCTCTAAGATCTGATTTGCAAACATAGCTAAAACTATCTTTTTATCTGTAATATCACCAGATAGATTTTTGTATGAGTTTGCTATAAAGTTATTTTTCTCTTGAAGTTTAAGATCATTTTTCCACATATCGTAGATCTCATTTGTGTTATCTGAGATCGACTCCACCATAACTGCATAAGATTTACTATGATTTGCTTCCTCATAAGCTTGACGACTCAAAATAGCATTTATCTCAGGTGCAGTTATGTATGGATTTATATTATCCATTAGATTGTTTGTTTGTAATGAATCCATAAAGATAAGTTGAGAAAGTACAAGATCATACATCCTTTTTTCAGAAGGTGTTAAAAATTTATAATCTTTTGCATCTTGTGTCATCTGAACCTCTTTAGGGAACCAAGTGTTCCCCTCCATAGTGTCCCAAAGTCTAACTGCCCACTCATATTTACATCTAGTAAAATTGATCATACCATCAGCATCACCACCAAATGTTCTTCTTTGACTTATAGTCTCAGTTGATTTTGGATTGTATATCGTTTTTCTATCCATTCGTATCTCCTATTGACACCCTACACACTCTACACTTCTATCAACCACATCACTTACTGCTTCTGGAGACTGACTTCGTAGGTAATATGTAGATTTTAACCCTAATTTCCAAGCTGTTGTATATATCTGATGTAGATATTTTCCACTTGCTTTATCTAAACTCATAAAGATATTTGTAGATTGACCTTGATCTATCCATTTTTGTCTTATTGCTGCTGCTTTTATTATATCTAATTGATCAACCTCATAAGCTGGTATATAGTGTTTCCAATTTCCTGCATTTAAATTTGGTGCAACTACTGGTATTTGACCACTTAAGTTCTCTTCGTACCATTTTCTTTTATATACTGGCTCAATCGCTTGAGTAGTTCCTACTAAAATAGATATAGATGATGTAGGTGCTATTGCCATTAGATAACCATTTCTCATACCATCTCTTTTTACAGTTTCCCTTAACTCATCCCAATCATAACCTGTATCAAATAGATCTTTCTCTATTAAAGCTTGCACTGATGCTGGTGCATTATCCATAGGCATAATACCTCTGCTCCATTTAGAACCCTCAAATGTTGGGTATTTCCCTTTTTCAACTGCTAATTCTGATGATGATTTAATAGCATTATAACTAATAGCTTCCATAATAGAATCTACTTTTTTAAGATGATTGTCAGATCCCCACTCTATTTGAGACTCTGCTAACATCTGAGCTTCACCCATAACACCAAGCCCTATAGCTCTACTTTTTAGATTTGTTGTTTTTACTTTTTTAAGTGGATAAAAATTTAGGTCTATAACATTATCTAACATTCTTATTGCAATAGGAACTACTCTATCTATATCTTTTTTTGTATTTATTTTACTTAAATTTACACTAGCAAGATTACAAACAGCTGTATCACCTGCAACTGATTCTTTCTCTACTATAAAGATCTTTTGACCATTTATAACATCTAAGGCTGTTATCTTATTTGCTTTTTTAACTAAACCGTTATCTAAGGTTACATCCTCATCCTCTTCAAATGTCAAGATCTCACCATTATCTAACTCTAATTTGATCAAATAATGATTTGGTTTTGTATTTTGAAAAATCTCAGTACAAAGATTACTACTTCTTATAAACCCTTCATGATCATTTGGATTTGCTCTATTTGCATTATCTTTAAAACATAAAAATGGTGAACCAGATTCAAAATAAGATGTAAGGATCTTTTTCCAAAGATCTTTAGCTTTTATATGATCTTTTGTAATTGTATGATCATTCTCATACTCTATATATCTTTTTTCAAACTCATCACCAGCTAATGTTGCTAGATCCTTAACTTCATAAGGATCAAAAAGTGTCCAGTGGCTATCTTCTAAAATTCTTTTCATAAATAGATCATTTATCCAAAGTGCTGGGAAAAGATCGTGAGCTCTTCTTCTCTCTTCACCACTATTTTTCTTTAGATCTATAAAATCTACTATATCCATATGCCAAGGCTCAAGATAAACAGCAATTGCTCCTTTTCTTGTACCTAATTGATCAACTGCTAGTGCTATATCATTTGTGATTTTCAAAAATGGTACAGTACCACCAGCAGCTCTTTTATGACCATCTATTACTCCACCTGCACTTCGTATTGAGTTCCAATCCCAACCAATACCACCACCAAATTTTGATAGTAGTGCCATCTCTTTGTAGCCATCAAAGATACCCTCAATATTATCAGGACTTGAGCCTATATAGCAAGATGAAAGTTGATGTCTTGTAGTTCTTGCATTTGATAATGTTGGTGTTGCTACCATAACCTCAAATTTTGATATTACATCATAAAACTCTTTTGCTTTTGTTTGTTTATCTTGCTCATTTTGAGCTAAAAACATAGCAATACCCATAAACATCTGCTGTGGAAGTTCAATAGGTTCTTTGTCGTTATTTTTTAATAGATACCTATCATATATAGTTTTTACTCCAAGATATGTAAAAAGATTGTCCCGTGACGTATCTAGGTATTTATCTAAATCATCAAGATCATAACCATCTTCAAGTCCAGGTATAATTCTTTGTGCCTCTTGCCCATATCTAATATAATCTTTTAGATGACAATATGCATTACCTTTGATACCATGAGTTACTTTTCCAACTCTGTGATAAAGATCATAAAGAAATAATCTAGCAGCAACATATGTCCAGTTTGGTACATCTATATCTATTTTTTCAACAGCTGTTTTTATCAAAGCATCTTGAATATCTGATGAACTCATGCCATCTATAAATTTTATATGTGCATCTATCTCTAGTTCACTTTGACTTACACCTTCTAAATCTGCTGTTGCTGCTATGGTATTTTTTTGAATTTTAGATACATCTAAAACCTCATGTCTACCATTTCTTTTTGTAATCATTATCCCCATTTAAAACCTCAATCATAATAGTAGTATTTAATAAAATTATAAAACAAAATAGTGTTTATTTTATAATTTCATCTAAAGAATTTGTATTTTAGCTAAAAAAGTTTAAAGCAAAATTTATCAAAAAAATAATTTAATCGTTGTAAACTATACTACGACTTTTTGGTGTCTCAAAGTACTCCAAATGTGAAACTTTTATCCCGATCTTAGACATCTTTTCATCTACAATTTTCAGTAGCCAATATGATAAATTTTCACTAGTAGGTACAAAATCAACTATAATATACCCCTCATACATCTCTTGTATATGTCGTGGCTGATCTTTAAGTATAGTTAGATCTGGAATTTTATAATTTTCTGGCATTGTATGAAAATAATTTTTATCCACATAGTGTGGAAGAAGTGTATCAAAAAGTGGATCGTTTATATCTATAATAAATTTATGATCTACCACATCATCTAAAAACTTTTTAAACCAATTTAGATGTTTAAAATCTGTAACCATACCATTATGTAATGTTTCACTAACTAGATGTACTAAAATCTTACCCTGATGCCCATGTAGATGTCTACACATCATACACTCATCTAGGGCATACTCTTTGTTTAACTCTTGAGACCAAACTCTATGACCATAACAAAAATCAAATTGCTTTGATATCTCCCATCTCATATATTAATTAAATCTCTTATTTAAAGCATCTGTAACTAATTCATTTGCTAATTCATTAACATCTTGTGCTATTTGTGCTACGGCATTTGTTTCGTTTGCATTATCTTGAATAGCCTTATCTAGTATATTTACAGCATCATTTATCTGCTCTATCCCTGCCATCTGCTCTTTTGAAGCTACACTTACATCATGGATTATATCTATAGTTTCTGTTGTATTTTCATTTAATGCTTGGTAACCTTTTATCATATCATCTGATACTCTTTTACCCTCATTTGTTTTAATACTTGCATTTTCTACCAATGCTTTTATCTCATTTGCCGCTTCTGCACTTCTACTTGCTAGATTTCTTACCTCTTGTGCAACCACTGCAAAACCTTTTCCAGCTTCACCTGCTGTTGCTGCTTCAACTGCTGCATTTAGTGAAAGGATATTTGTCTGAAATGCTATTTGATCTATTACAATTATAGATTCTGTAATAGCAGTTACTTGCTCATTTATACTATCCATAGCACTTGATGTTTGAGAGGCTAATGTCATACCATTTGATACAGCTTCTTGAACTTTTTTTCCAAGTTCTGACATCTTTTGTGTATTTGATGCATTGTTTCTAGTAATATTTGTTATCTCCTCAACTGCAGATGTAGTCTCCTCTAAAGATGCTGCTTGTTGGTTTGCTTTTGTTGCAAGATTATCTACAGATTTTCTCATAGTGTTTGAGTTTGATTTTAGGTGTTCACCATTTGTAAGATTTGTTTTTGCACCAGATGCTAAGGAATCCCCTAGTGAATTTATACTATTCATAACAGCTAACATATCTGCTTGAACTTTTGGATCTATATCAATCTTATCTCTAAAATCATTTTGTGTATATTTTTCAACTACTGTTTTTAGCTGTTTCATATCTTTATCTACAGTTATTAACATCTTATTAATAGTATCTTTTAAAGTTTTAATCATAGGATTTTTTGTATCTGATTTAATTCTACAACCATAGATACCTTGCTCAACCTTATCCATAGTAAGTACAACTTCACCCATAACTTTCATATCTTCTTGAAGTTTATGTTCAAAAAGATCAACAGCATTGTTTACCTCTACAAGCATCTCACCGATCTCATCTTTAGATGTAAACATAGCTTTCTCTATTCTGTTTGTTTTCATAGATATATATGCTAAAAAATCATTAAAATATTTTCTATATCGAGTAATACCACCTGTGATACGTCTCATAGAGATATAACTAATATACCCTATTACACTCATTACAACTGCACCTGCAATAAAAAGTGTAGATATAGATTCTATCTTACCAATAGAGATTAAATATCCCAAAATAATCAATATCACAAATCCAATTTGAGATAAAATCATATTTAAAAATAGCTTTTGTTTAGTAGATAGATCTTTTAGCACTATATATCCTTTTTTCTTTAATAATTGAGAGTATTGTATATCAATATCACTTATGATACAATTAGTTTTTGCTATAACTTAATAACTTTAGCTCCATATCCACCCTCTTTTGCACTAGCATCATTAAACGATACTACACAAGGATGAACCTCTAAAAACTCTTTTACTGCTCGTGAAAGTTTTCCAGTACCAATACCATGATAAACTAGCACCTCATCAAACCCAGCTATTAAACTATCTGATAAAAATTTATCAAGATTTTCAATTGCTTCATCAGCTCTTTGACCATGAAGATCAAGTTTTATATGACCACTTTTTGGTTTTTCTACATTTAAATTTATTGTTTTTGGTTTAGGTTTTGGTATATTTCCACTTCTACTTAAACTACTAAGTGGAAGTTGTAATTTCATACCATCATTTGTCTCAACGGTTGCTTTTTTACCTTTTATAGAGATAAGAGTACCTTTTGTATTGTTGTATTTTACTCTATCCCCTACTTTTAAGTCTATTGGGTCTTTATTTTTTTCAACTTTTATAACACTTTTCTTTTTATGTGCTGCATTTAGTATCTGGTGTTGCTCTTTTGTACTAGATGATTTTATAGCTTTTTTAACTTCACTTATAGCTTCATTGTACTCTTTCTCTAGCTTATCTTTTTGTGCTAATATATTTTTATCTAAACTCTCTTTTTGATCTTTTAGTTGCTGTTCTAGTTTTTTAGTTTTCTCTATTTTGCTATCTAGTAGTGCGATCTTTTGCATATACTCTTTTTCAAGTTCACTACTTCTCTCTATTAGTTCATTTAGACGATCTTTATCATCTCCATATACCTGCTTCGCTTTTTTTATAACTGATAATGGTATCTTATACCTTTGAGCTGTTTCAAAAGCATAACTTTTTCCAATAGTTCCTTGCAAGAAGCTATATGTTGGCTTTCTATTCTCCTCATCATAAAGTGCAGCTACTAGATCTACTTTATCATTTGCTGCAAGTAGTGCTGCTAATCTTTTGTGGTGAGTTGTAACTATAATCTTTATATTTTTTTGGATCAACTCCTCAATTATCACTTTAAATAGACTAGCAGCCTCATCACTATCTGTTCCTAGTTCTATCTCATCAACTCCAACTATAGTGTTTGATTTATTGAAAAGTTTACTAAACTCTAACATTCTACCTGCAAATGTAGATATATCGTTTTTTACACTTTGTGGATCATCTAAAATAGCACTAATACCTTTATATGATCCTACTACTGTAGATTTGTCACAGTAATAAGGGATAAGATATTTTGACATATACACAGCACTTAAAATAGATTTTAAAAGCATAGTTTTACCACCAGCATTAACACCTGTGATCATAATAACACTTTTATTAAAATTTATTGTTACACTTTTTGCATTGTGTAATGCTGGATGTTTAAAGTCTACTAATTTTTGAGCTTTTTTTGTAGAATTGGTTGGCAATATAAATGTTTTGTCATCTATTTTTGCGAACTCTATTCTAGCTTGATAGTGATCATATCGATCAAACTCTTTGTTGATAAATTTTAAAAACATAAGATGTTTAGACAACACACCACTAAACTCTTTTGAGATCTTATAGTTTATCTCATCTTTTATATTTAAAAGATCTGATTGTTTCTGTTTTAACTCTCCAACACTATGTGGAAGTACATAGAAAAAACCACCTTGAGATCTATCTAATACTTTTGCTTTTAGTACATGGTTAAATCCACCTCGCACCATCAGTGTTTGTTCCCCATGCACTAGATGCACTTGATGATCTACTAGATATGGTTGAAGATTTTTACTATTTATCACACCATATAATTTTTGTTTAATAGAATCACGATTTGAATATAAATTTTGATTCACACGATCCAGATCTTCATGATACCCTTGGATAATCTCACCCTTATCATCAAAAGCATCTATTAGTTTTTCTAGCTCTAGTGGGATAATAATCTTATCTATCCAAGTTTGAAGTTTACCCTCAAAATTAAATTTTTTAAGATAGCTAAAATAGTTGATTATCTTTATAAACTCATATATCTCATAAAGTTTTAGAGTTCCTTGCTTTTGCAGATATGCTAAAGGGGTATCAAGATTTGTAAGTTTTGGTGGGGTTTTTAGATTATACTTCTCTAGATCCTCTATGATCTTAAAATGTAGATTTATATCACCCTCAAGGATCACACTCTTTTCTCTACTAAAAAAAGAGATTAAGCTATCTATATGATTTGTTAGATCAAGTTTTTTTACTATCATACTACTTTCTAATCAATATAGCTAATGCTACCCTATCTTTAACATTTAGTTTCGAGAAGATACTACTTATATGTTTTTTTACAGTTACAAGCTGTACATCTAAAGCTTTTGCTATCTCTTTATTTGACATACCATCAGCTACATAGTTTGCTACTTGCTTCTCCTTAGATGATAGTTTCTCTAAAGCTTCAGAGGATCTATTTTGATCACTATTTATATTTATATGTTTTATTATATAGTTCATCAACTCTGGATATAACCATACATTACCACCTTGTACTGTATTTATCACTTGCTCTATTATCACTTTATTTGTACGGATAGATAGATAGCTTTTAAACCCTTTTTTGATTAGGTATGCACCTTCGGCTAGTTTTGGCTCATCTGTTAATGCTATAACTCTTAAGCTTTTAGGGATAGTATCAAAATATTTTAAAACATCCTCTACTGTTTCAAAACTTGTTATATCTACGATAACTATATCATCACTTTTAAACTCATTATTAAAATCAAAAAAGCTATCATTTATAACTGTTATATCATACTTTTTTCCAAATTCTCTTTTAAAATAATCATTTATTATCTCTAACTGTGAATAGATATATATCATCTTAATCCCTTTGTGTTGTTTTCAATATTGGTTTTAGTAAAAATGACATTATACTTTTTTTACCAACTAAAATATCTGCATTCACCATCATACCAACTTTTATCTTATACTTCTCATTATTATGTAGATAATTTTTTTTAGTTTTAATATATATTAGATAATTACTCTCCCCTGTTTCCTTATCTACTATAGTATCTGGAGTGATATTGATAATTTTACCCTCAAGATCACCATATATTGAGTAATCAAATGCTGTAACTTTTAGTTTCACATTTTGCCCAATATGGATCTTTGCTATCTCTGTTGGTTTAATTTTAACCTCTGCTATCATCTCATAACTATTTGGTACTACTGTTATAAGCTCAAAAGATGGTGGAACTGAACTACCTATAGTATGTACAAACAACTCTTTTACTACACCATCCACAGGAGATCTTATAACTGTTCTTTTAATAATATCTTCTAAATTCTTTCTACTCTCTTCAAGTCTTAAGATCTCAGATGCTGTTTCGTTGTATTGTGATGCTGCTTTATTTTTAAATGTTAATTTTACCTCTTCTATACTATTTTTTATCTCTTGTATTTGTGCTTTTGTTTGTTTTATAACCTCTTTAGCACTTCTTTTGCTACTTAAAAGATCGTTTAGATTTCTCTCTAAAGTTTTAAGCTCATATCTTGTGATAATTTTTTGTTTACTTAACTCTTTTTTTAGATTGTACTCCTCCTCTAGGATTGCATAGTTTTCCTCTAAAATTGAGTATTTATTTTTTGCATCATCCAAAGCACTCTCTTTTGCTTTTAGTTGCTCTAACTGTTTAGATATTTTTTTATTTAGCTCTTGTTTATTAGATAAGAAATAGTTCTTCTCTAATTGGATAGTTTCAGGATTACAATCCTCATCACACTTTATCTCCTCCATAGGAAGACCCAACATCTCAGCTTTTAGCCTTGCTTGTTTTGCTTTTAACTCTGCAATACTAATCCTATTCTCTTCAAGTTTTGTTTTATATGATAGGGGATTTAGTTTTATAAGTATCTGTCCCCTTTTTACACTATCACCCTCTTGAACATATATAGCAGATATGATTCCACCCTCTTGATTTTTTATATGTTGCACTTTAGCAGTTGGTATAAACTTACCACTACCTCTTGAAAGCTCATCTATATCAAAACTAACAGCATATACTAAAAATAGAAATATAAAAGCAACTATTATCTTAACTACAGCACTTACTTTATAAGATATAGTATCTAGTACAGCAGCACTTGTGCTTGATACAAACTCTAATGTTGTCTCATTAAATTTCTCTTGAGACATCATCTTTACTTGTAGTTTATGTAATAATCTTTGAGCTGATATATCATGGATCACAAATGTAAATCCATCTAATTCCCCTCTATAAAAAACTGGATTTATGATAACTTTTGTAAATATATCTTTATTGTCTATTGTGGTTAGTGTTATATCTGTTCCCCATGACTCTTTTCCATGGTTTTTTACATATTCACAACCATTGAAAAACTTCTCACTATCTTCAGCTGAAACTAAAAGATTGAAACTTTTTCCTAAAAGTGTAGTGTTGTTGTATCCAAACATCTCAGTAAAAGCATTACTTAAAGATTTTACAATAAGATTTTTATCTACTGTACAATAGACCATATGGGCAGTTGTAATATCGTTAAAATCATTCATCTGCTGTAGAGTATCAGCATCTAAAACATTTGCAATAGCTAGATCTCTATCTTTTTTCTCTATCTCTTTTTTTAACTTTTCAATCTCTTTTTTAAGAGAGTTTATATCTTCTTTATTTTCCATCTATTTTTTACCACCCAATTTTGCCATAACAACATTTTTTGGTCCATCCATAACAATTTTACCACTATCCATAACAATAATTCTATCTACTAAAGCTAGATCTGATGGTGTGTGTGTAATAAGAATCAATGTTTTATCTTTTAGATGCTCTTTTAGATTTTTAAGAACTCTTTGAGATGTACCACTATCGAACGATTTTGTTGGCTCATCAAGGATAAATAATGCACTATTATCTATAACTGTTCTTGCTAGACATATAGCTTGTGCTTGACCACCAGATAGGTTTTCACCTTTCTCTACTATAGGAAGCTCAAACCCTTTTGGGTGTTTGTTGATAAAATCTGTTGCACAACTAATCTGTGCAGCTTTTAGTAGGTCATCGTCACTTGCTTTATGATTTTTCATCATAATATTACTTCTAGCAGTTCCAGAAAAAAGGACATTCTCTTGTGCCATATAAGATATATTTGCTCTAATCTCCACAGGGTCTATCTGCTGAACATCGATCCCATCTATTAGAACCGATCCCTCATCTTGATAATAGAACCCTAAAAGTAGTTTTTGAATAGTAGATTTACCACTACCTACTTTTCCTAAAATAGCTACTTTCTCCCCTGCATTTATTTTGAAATTTAGATTTAATAGCTGTTTTGTTTCAGTTCCAGGGTATGAGAAAGTTACATTTTTAAACTCAATATTTCCTTTAAATGCAGGTCTTCTTACAAACTGTTTATCTGATGGATGTTCAGAATCTAACCCCATAACATTCTCTATAGATTCATAAGCAGAAACAATATGTTGATAATATGCAATCATCCCAGCAACTTGCCCCATAGGACCCAATGCTCGCCCAGACATAATAACTGTAGCTACCAATGCCCCAGTAGTAAGTGTCTGTGCATCTACCATATATGCACCAAAAATAATAAGTAAAACTGTATTTAACTGTGTAACAAATCCAGATACTGTCCCAATAGCAGCCGATAATGTTTTTGTTTTTATCCCTTTATCTGCAATCTCACCCGTAGCCTCTTCCCATTTGTATTGTGAGAAACTAAGTGCATTTAAACTTTTTATTGTCTCAAGATTTGAGATAGTTTCTATTAAAACACCATTTTTAAGTGATCCAGCACCAGAGGTCTCTTTTACACTCTCTAGCATCTTATTTTTTACACTTATTGTGTACAGTATCACAACAGCTATTGATGTAATTGTAACCCATACTAAACTACCTGCTACAAAATATATAGTAAATAGAAATATAAATACAAAAGGAAGATCGATAAGAATAGCGATCGTACTAGATGCCATAAAACTTCTAATAGACTCAAACTCTTTTAAAACACTAGCAAAAGAACCTATTGGTTTTGGTATCTCAGAAATTTTTAGATCTAAAACTTTCTCAAATATAATTGAGGACATAATAATATCTGCTTTTTTACCAGCGATCTCAAGAAGATAGGTTCTGACGAACCTTAACCCCAGATCTATCATATAGACCACAATAACCCCCAAGGCAAATATCCACAAGGTATCAAAAGCGGCTGTTGGTATTACCCTATCGTAAACATTCATAGTAAAAATTGGTGTTGCGATCATAAAAAGATTTATAACAAGTGAAGCTAAAAGTACATCTTTATAGATATACTTAATAGTATGCATAGTATCCCAAAACCAATGTTTTTGTTTGTTGTCTATTAGTTTAAAATCATCCGATTCAAATCTAAACTCCCTTTTTAGGAAAAAGGCCATACCGAAGTATTCCTCTTTTAGATCCTCGATTTTTACTTTATTTACTATATCTCCAATCTCAGGCATAATAACATTTGCATACTCTCGAACATCATCAAACGATTCTAAAATACACCCATTTACCTCATTTGGATCATCTGTTTTAAGTAGTAAAATACATGGTAATACTAAAGAACTAATATCATCTAGATCTATTTTTGTAATTCTTGTAGTAAATCCAGCTCTATGAGCAGCACGACTAAATAATGCTCTTGATGATGTTGGTTTTACAGAGAATAGTTTAGGAGATGTTTCCCCTTCCGCTATTGGTAGCCCCTCACTTAACACCTCAGCACTATATGGTTTTCCATGAAGTTTTGTAAATAAAACCAATGAATCTAGAACTGAACTACTTATATGTTTTCTAAATTTTGCCAAGGTCTCTCCTTCTATCTCTATTCGTACACAATATCATCTTTTATTGTACCTATATCTGTTAAAATTTTATATTTTGATAATATAAAATTATATTTATTTTCAATATAAAGTTTTTTTGCATTGTATAGATCATCTACTGCATCTAATAAACCATTTGCATCTATTTTTGCAAATTTATAATCGTAGTTTGCACCTATAAAAGAGCTTTCTCTTTGCTCTATTAAATCTTTTAGATAATCCATTTTTGTTTTTGCTAAATTGTATTTATTAAATCCTAAATCTATCTTATAGATCATATCTCTTACAACTTCATCTTTTTTTAGTAATTTTTCTCTATATTCAAATCTTTTTTTATTTTCATCTGCTAGATCTTTACCACCTGAATATAGATCTAACTTAGCCTCTATCATAATAGATCTCTCTTCGCTACTAGCATCTCTTGTTTCATCTTTATAACTATCATCTAATAGTGTTTTTCTAGCTATTAAATCTACTGTTGGATAAAAATTTACTTTTGCTCTATCTAATTTAGATTTATACATATCTATATTTGCAACTGCCTCTTGAATATATGGTGAATATATCATCATATCATCTTTTGATAGATCTATATTATCAAAATAACCACTTTGTGGATTTAACTCTTCAAAATATATAATATCTGTAATATCAAAATCTATATACTTTTGCATAGTAGCCATATTGTCCATATATACTCTTTGAAGCTCCTCATAGTTCATCTTTTGAGTTATATATCTACTTTTAATCTTTGCATAATCTCTTAATGTTGTTAATCCATTTTGAAACTTTATATCCTCTTTTGCCAACCATCTGTCGTAATCACCAATATTCTTTTTAGACAATACCAACACCTCATGTTGTTTTTTTAAGTTTATAAATGCTTCTACTACTGAGTATATTAGATCTAACTCTTTTTGATTTTTGGTAAATTTTGTTGCTTTATAGTTCTCTTCTTTTATCTTTTTATCTAGAGTATCGTTAAATTTATTAAATAGATTATATTTTAAACTAACAGATCTCTCAAAACTATTTATTTTATCATCTGATGTAGATTCTGAATATCGTGTATACTTTACATCTAAAGAAACTGTTGGTCTAAATAAAGCTTTAGCTATATTTATATCCTCTTCTAATGAATTTACAAGTTGTTGTTGTTGATTTATTGTTGGATTTTGAAGTAATAATTTCTTCACATAATTTGATAATAAGATATGTTTATTTTCATTTGATACATTTGTATCTAAATTTATAAGCTTTGTTGATATATTTTTGTGTTTGATCTCTGGTACCATATCAACATACTCTTCATCTGTTGATTCAATCTTTTTTAATACAATTTTAAACTCTATTCTATTTGATCTCTTTATATCCTCTTTATGATTTTTATCATATATCAAATTAGATGAAGATTTCCCAATAGCTTTAGTATGCTCCTCAATCCATTGTTTATTCTCTATAATTATATCATCTGGTAATCTTTGAATATAATCAAAAATCAAATCAACATTTTCTTGGGATATTATTAGATTTCTTAAATATTTCTCTTTTGCTGTATCACCTCTCTCATTTTGAGATGATGTATATCCTAAAATCTCCACCTGCTCTATATTCTCTTTATATGCTATAACATACTTTAAATATCTTGGATAAAAATCTTTTAGTATAACCTGAAAAGATCTTTGTAACTCCCCGTAAGATCGTTTCTTCCAAAGATAATTTTTTGTAAATCGTATAGTTAAAGTATCTTTATCTAGTTCTACTCCCCAAATAGAGAAATCATCTTTAAACTCTTCATATAACTCATTTGAGATTCGTTGTTTTAAAACTTTATTCTCAACCATAACACCATATAATGTACTATATATAAGAAGTGATATTATAAATATTTTTCTCACATTACACTCCTGTTTTTAATATAAATAGTTTAATAGGTTGAGAGTCTATATCGTAAGATATACTATAAAGTTTTGAACTATAATCAAATAGTACACTATCTACTATCCCATCAGCTTCACTTATTAACTCAACTTTTTTGTCTGTTTTTAGTTCTATAGTATTTTTAAATCTCTCCATCACTATTTTTGCTAATGTAACAAACTCTTTATCTATAATATCAACTATCATACTACTTTTATCATTGTTCATTATATTTGTCAATATTGATAATGTTTGAGCATTAAATAGTAGTGTCCACTCAGATTCATCTTTATCTATTTTAAAGATATTTGAGAATTGAATATGTTTCTTATCCTTTAAACTATCTAATCTCTCCTCAATAAGTTTAAATGGCTTAACTTTTAGCTTTAACATATCTGCAAATGTATCTTTATATCCATTTACTATAAGATAATCTGTATCATAATTTTTATACAACTCTACATCTTTTTTTAACTTCTGTTTTTTTGTCTCTACAGCTTTAGTAGATTCTGTTTGTGGATTTACTATTGAAGATATAAAAGGTACTATATCATTATCAAATGAGATATATAGTTTAATCTTTAAACCATCCAATCTATTGTAAACCTCATATAGATTATCTAGCTCTTTTATCTCTTTTTTAGTTACTAATTCTACTTTAGATTGTGTATATCGTGCATCATCTAAGCCATAATAGTTTCTCTTATTTAATCTTTCACATAAAGATAATGCAATAGCATTTGTAAGCTCGATACCACTATCCTTAAGATCTTTCACCTCTATTTTTTCAAATTTTGTATTGTTTACTTTTAACATAGTATTTAATATTAAAGATAACATATCTAAAGAGATTATAAATGTCCATTGTGATTCTATATTTGAAAATTTAAAGATACCATCTATTTTAACCATCTCATTACTTTTCATATCAGATAGTTCTACTTTTTTGATACTATTCTCTACACTTTTTCTAAAAGTTACAAAAGATAAAGTTTGAGATATTTGTTCCTGTATATCTGTAGATATATCACTATTTCCCATCTCCTCTTTTACCTCTAATTTATCTTTTAAAGATTTTAGATCTTTTTTAGACTCATCTAAAGTTTTATAGTTTACTAGATCTTGTGTCATATCAACTAAAGCTATGATAATAATTCTCTCTGTTACATGTTTTGCATAATCCATCTCATTTAGTTTGATAATAAAATGGTGAGCTTCCTCTACACCTTGTCTATTTACAACAGACATAACAGTCTTATAAAGTCTTCTTGGATTATCTAAAATATAATCTACCCAAAACTCACCCTCAATATATTGCTCCCAGATATAGTTTGGTGCTTCATATTTCTCAAACAACTCACTAACACATTTATGTTTTTTCTTAAATCCTTCAAAAGTACCAAATCGATTGAAAAATCCCATAAATCTTTTATTACCTTTTGTTACCTCTTTACCATTGTGCATAATCATAAGGTTTGGTTGCATATTGAATAGATTGTCTAGTTTTTTATCGTTGAAGTCCATCTCATCTGTTTTCATCTTAAGATCTTCATTTATCACTATCAACTCTTCATTCTCTATACTTAACTCTTTTAATCTTACTATTGTGTAAAGATAATTTACGAAAAACATTAAAAATAGTAGTATAAATATTGTAGCAACTATATGAACATCTTGGATCATATTTAGATCTTTATAATCTATCGTATCTAGAGATTTAAAGATAAAAATCACACCTTTTTCCATATTCTGCTTATCTTTAATTATATACTTAGATACAAGATGTTCACTACTTGTATTTATCATATACTCTTTTTCCCAATGACCACAAAATAGTTCTAAGCCTGCAGATTTTATAACTCTTACTAAATATCTATTTGCATTTGAGTTTGCTATATAACACTCATTTAAAAACATTTTAGAGTATGAGATCTCTTGTACTACTTTTTGTGAATCTATCTTATTTAACAATACAACAGAATCAAAACCATACTTTTTGATCTCATCAACTACAGAGTTAAAATGTATATTTACCACAAAAAAACCTAGAAATTTAGCTTTTTTATATATTGGTATTTTACTTGATATCATCATACCAAATTTTGAAGATTCTACATCAAAAACAACACTTGGGTATTTTAGTAGATATGCCATCTTTTGATCATTTTTTACTAAATCATCTCCAGTAAAATTTGTCCAGCTTCTTTTAAAACTTATCCCTTTATTATCTATTATCTCAACCTCTATATCACTATATTTAGAGTTTGTTCTCATCTCATCAAGTAACATATCCATATCTAATAGATCTGGATTATTCTCCTCCAATGCTGTTTTTACAATAGATATTTTAGATAATGTTGAAGCAATAATAAGAGTATTGTTTATCTTTTCATCTATTACTGTATTGTATTTTTCTATAATATTATTGTTAATTTGAGAATATATCTTATCTTTATATAACTCAGTTTGTTGAGTATATATATTTTTTGATATAATTGAGAGTATTATTACCACAATAAGGAACAATACTGTAAATAATGTTTTGGTACTAATAAATCTTGATATTTGTTTTATAATTTTATCAATTTTACTATTATCTTCTATCATAAATAAATCCTATAATACTTTTCTTTATTATTATACTAAAGTATACCTTAAACAATATGTTTGTCTAATTTTATCTACAGAACTATTCTAAATTTTGCACCTTTGTATATATGCTCTTTATATGTCCAAGTAGTATTATATGCAGTTATAGATCCACCCATACCATCTACTATTAAATTGTAAGTCATATTCAACCCAAGTCCAGTACCTTGACTTTTATGTTTTGTAGTAAAATATGGTTCAAATATTTTAGATAAAATATCTTCTGCTATCCCACCACCATTATCTTTTATATTTATATATGTTTTATCATCTATTTGTGTAGTTTTTATAGATATGATTTTATTCTCTACATTATTCTCTTTTAAAACATCTTTTGAGTTATTGAAAATATTTATCAAACATTGCATAAGTTCATTCTCATATCCATCAATAACTATTGAATCATCAAGGTTTAATATCACATCTATATCATTATGTTTTATTGAACCCTCAAGAAGATGTAAAAAACTATCTATTGTATTCGATAATTTAAATCTTTTTTTAACTCTGTCCCCTTTTATAAAAGATTTAAAATCATCAATAGTATTTGATAGATATTTGACATTTCTATCTATTGATCTACATTTTTCATAAAATGTTTCATCTGTTAACATATCATGCTCTTTCTCAAGCATCATACCAGAAGATGCCGTAGATATAGCAGATAGTGGTTGCCTCCATTGGTGAGCAATATTACCTATCATCTCCCCCATAGATGCTAGTTTTGATTGTTCATAAAGCAAAATATCTTTTTCTCTATCAGCTGTTATATCGTTTATATATCCTAAAAAATGTGTTATATTTCCACTATCATCTTTTATAAGTACAGTATAATCAGATACCCATTTTATCTTACCACTTTTTGTTACAACTCTATATGGTTCATGTTTAAAATACTCTTTATTCTCTTTTCTAGCAAGCTCTACCTCTTGGATCACTTTTGAAATATCATCTTCATATATACAATCACTATAGGTGATAATTGAGTTTTTAAAATCATCTACATCATATTCTAAAATATTAGAGACACTTAAAGATACATAATCTATACTCCATTTATCATCATTATTCCATTTAAAAAGTACCGAATCACCTTTATCAAATAGTGAAAGCAATAGATCTTTCTCTTTTGTTTTTTCTTTTACTTTTTGTTCTAATATAGAGTTTAATTTTATATACTCTTTCTTCTCTTTACCAATTTGAGCTATAAGATTTGCTATAAAAGATAAAAACTCTAATACCTTTTTTAATTTATCCTCAGATAATATTTTAACTTTTTCTAGCTCTTTTATATAACTATCTATATCATAACCATATTTTTTAGCACTAATTTTGAAATTTTCTATATCTGGTTTATCAAATAAAACTTGACCACTAAAAATATTTGCTAGATGTTCCCCATCTACTATAATAGGTGTTGCTCCATCTACCATACCATGCTGACATTGGTGTAGTTTAATTTGGTTTGGTTTTACTAAATCTTTTGTAAGCTCTTTATTACTTTGTAAACATATATGTTCACTAGTTTTACTACCTCTATGATAATTTTTGCAAACTGTTGTCCAGCCCGTAGATATAAGTACTTTACTTGTCTCATGATCTACAAAACCAGCTGTATATCCTGTGAGTTTTGAAAACTTTTCAAATAATATTTCCAATTGATCTATATCAATTAGA
>Ga0256828_1000829_pt1 | contig 20030 bp, 19 predicted proteins | sample CV88metaG_FD_185993 | JGI IMG/M metagenome (GOLD analysis project Ga0256828, IMG submission 185993) | Hydrothermal vent microbial communities from East Pacific Rise, Pacific Ocean - CV88 | ecosystem: Environmental > Aquatic > Marine > Hydrothermal vents | place: Pacific Ocean: East Pacific Rise...
ATTAGAAATATATGTAACACAAATGTTATCTCAAGTGCATCTCAAACAAACATAGAGATGATCAATGGTAACTATACAAGAAGTAAGGTTTTTTCTTTTACTTTTATGCCACAAAAATCTTGTCATATAGATCCCATATCTTTAACAATAGATGGAAAAAAAGAGAGTTCAAATGCTTTAGATTTGGAAGTGGGTGAGGCAAGTCAAGATGTGAATGCTGATTTTGTATTAGAGCTTGATGTTGATAAGAAAGAGGTTTATGTTGGTGAGCCTTTTCATCTTCAACTTACATTTAAACAAAAAAGTGGTGCAGAGGTGGTTGATAGTAAGTTTATTGCACCTGATCTTAAAGGGTTTTGGATAAAAAGTGAATCAAAACCAAAACAAAGTCGTGATGGTTCATACATCGTCACAGAGATTGACTATGTATTAGCACCACAGCGTGCAGGTACACTTGAAATAAAACCAGCACAGATGGCTATAGCATCAAGAAGTCATAAAAAAGATATGTGGGGTTCATTTATACCACAAATCAGATGGCGTTCATACTTCTCAAATGGAGTAAGTTTAGAGGCAAAACCACTCCCAAACAATGCTAAACTTGTAGGTAATTTTACTATAAGTTCGAGTGTAGATAAGAAAGAGGTAAATGCAAATGAGGCTGTTAATCTAACTATACAGGTGCAAGGCTTAGGAAACTTAGAAGATATAGAAAGCTTTAAACCATATATAGATGGAGTCAGTGTTTTTGATGAAAAAGCGGTTGTAAAAGGGGATACCCTCACACAAAAGATAGCACTAGTGGCAGATCATGATTTTGTTATTCCACCTTTTTCGGTTGCATTTTATAATCTTCAAACCAAAAGGGTAGAAAAAATCTCTACGAAAGAGATTGCTATAAAAGTACACAATCCAAACTCTACACAAGCACTAAAGATACAAAGAGAAACACCATCTCAAGAGATACAAGAGAAAATAGCTCCAAATACTCAAGAGAGTTTTTTATCTCTACAAGGCTCTATATTTATCTTTATTGCGGGTGTGTTTGTAGGTGTGGTACTGATGCTAATCAAACCAAGAGTAGCAAAGAAAAAAGAGAAAAAGTTTCATTATAAGGATGAGAAGCAGTTGCTCATCCGTCTGTTACCATATAAAGATGATCCTGAAGTACAAGAGATTATAGATACTATAGAATCAAATCTCTACTCTCAGACGAAAAAACCTCTTGAAAAGAAAAAGATAAAAGAGTTAGTGCAAAGATACAATATCTCCTAAGAGAAGATATTGTAGAGTTTGTTTCCACCCTCCATCTTTTTGTGGACACTCTCCCAGTTCTCTTCTTGTATATCTTTTTTGAGTCTTGAGAGTTCTTCTTCAAAAAGTTCTATCGCTTCAAGAACATTACCGCGGTTTTGTCTAAAGATATCTTCCCACATATAAGGGGAAGATTTTGCCAAACGACTCATTGAACGAAAACCACCAGCTGCAAGAGCTAAGATGTTCTCTCTGTTTTCTTGTTGCATAACAGTATTGGCAAGAGAGTAAGCTATAGCATGGGGCATATGTGATATAAAAGCAGCATGGCGATCATGCTCATGTGCTTTCATAAAGTATTTTTTCATCCCTAAAGATTTAAAAATCTTTCTTGCTGTTTGTGCTTGAAGTTCTCCGCTATCTTCTAAATCACAAAGTACAACAACCTTATCTTTATAGAGGCCTTCTACAGCTGCATTTGGACCAAAGTATTCTGTCCCTGTCATTGGGTGTGCAGCTACAAAGTTATGACGAATCTCTGAAGGGATAGCTTTAACTATAATCTCTTTTGTTCCACCTAAGTCTATAATAGTAGTTGTTTTAGGAACATCTTTAAGCTCTTGAAGTACTGCTATGATGCCATTGACTGGAATAGCAAGGATGATAACATCAGCACTTTTTACTTTTTCAAAGTCTACAATCTCATCCACTAGATTACGTTCAATGGCAATTTTTTGATGCTCTTGATTATGGTCATAGCCAAAGACACTGTTGACATAATCTTGTTTTTTTAAAGAGAGGGCAAGTGAGCCACCCATAAGCCCTAAGCCTATTATTGCTACATTCATATCTATTCTTTTTGTATATTTTTCAAAATTATACTCAATTTACTTAAGATTAACCTCATTGTGGGTAAAATCTTTAACTAATTTTATACATGGAATTTTAATGAAAATATTTTATACTTTTTTACTGCTAACAATGACGACACTTCTTTCAGCTCAAACACTTAAATCTGTACAGTTTAATGGGATGGTTCACCTTTCTCAATCCGTTGCCTTGCGTATGTTACCATTTGAAAAAGGTGATGATATCAATAAAAAAGAGGTTGATGAAGCAATTAAAAAGTTTTTTAGACAAGGTTATTTTAATGATATCTGGACAGAGTTTGATGATGGTGTGCTTACATTTCATTTCAAAGAAAAAGCTGTTATCTCTCAGGTAGAGCTTAAAGGTTGGAAAGAGAATGATGATGAGGTAAAAGATACTGTTATCCAAATTAAGAAGGGGACACTCTATGATGAGAAAAAGCTTGAAGCTGCAAAGAAACGTATCATTGAAGCGATCTCTCAAGATGGTAAAATTGATTCTGTTGTAGAGATAAAAAAAGAGTATCTTGAAAATGGAAGTCTTAAAGTTGTTTTTATAGTAAATGAGGGTGAAGAGATTATAATAGATAATCTTCAATATGCAGGTGTGAAAGCTCTTGATAGTGATGAATTTGATGATGTAATTGCTAACAAAGAACATGAATGGATGGGTTGGTTCTGGGGACGTAATGATGGTAAGATGAGTTTACCAAACCTGGAGTATGATAACTTAAGAATTCGTGATCTTTATATGCAGTATGGGTATTTAGATTCAAAGGTAGCTGCTCCGTTTGTAAGAGTAAACTTTGACCACTACACAGCAGATATGAGTTACCAGGTAGAAGAGGGTGAACCATATACTATCAGTGAAGTAACTATTGCACAATCTACAAAGGTTATTGAAGATGAGAAGATTAAAGATATCATCTCCCTTAAAAGTGGTGAAATTTTTAATATTAAAACTTTCCGCGATGATTCTGAAAAAATTAAAACACTCATTGCTGATTTAAGTTATGCATTTGTACAAGTTGTTCCAGATTTAAAAAAGAATAAAGAAGACCATACAGTTGAAGTGGTATTTAAAATCACACCAGGTTCAAAAGTTAAAATCCGCAATGTTATTGTTTCTGGAAATACAAGAACGCTCGATAGAATTGTTAGACGTGAACTTTACCTTGGGCCTGGAGATATGTACTCTTTAACAGATTTAAAAGATTCTAGAAATGCCGTGGGACGTTTAGGATATTTTGACAGTAACACCATAGAAGAAAAGCGTATCGATAACGAAACAATGGATCTTATAGTAAAAGTAAAAGAAGCACCAACTGGAAATATTCAACTTGGTGGTGGTTATGGTTCTTATGGTGGACTACTTGTTTCTGTTGGAGTTAGTGACAGAAATATATGGGGTTCAGGTATTAACATTGGTGTAAAAGCTGAGAAATCACAAACAACACAAAATTACTCGTTTAATATTTCAAACCCTAGATTGAATGATAGTGACTTTAGTGGTAACTTCTCAGTTTACACATCTTCGTATGATTATAATGATTATACAGTTCTCTCAGATGGTATCTCTTTGGGTGTTGGGCATAGATTTTCACGTTATATTAGTGGTTACATAGGGTATGGTTATTCAAGTAATGCTTATGAATTTGATTCTACTTTTGATCCAACACAGTATGATACATACTATTTTGAAAACTATGATAAAAGTTCTGTAACAATCAGTGTAAAATGGGATAATACAGATGATTATTATCTTCCACGTGAAGGCTTTACTCTCTCTCAAAGTTTTGAAAAAGCAGGACTTAGTGCTGATGCAAACTTCTTAAAATCACGTACAAATCTTGGCTACTTTCAAGGTTTAGAGGATTTTGTAGGTTTTGATGCTATCTTTAGATATAAAGCAAGACTGAACATTGCCATAGATAATGGATATATTCCTCTTGCAGAGAAATTCTATATGGGTGGTATCGGTAGTGTAAGAGGGTATGAGTCTTACTCTATCTCTCCAACGATTGAAGACTCCACTGGACAAGATAATATCGATGGGAAACAGGTTCGTAGAATTGGTGGTACACAAACATTCTCAAACTCTTTAGAGTTAAGTATGCCACTTGTTCCTAAGGCGAAGATGCGTGTTGTTACATTTATTGATTGGGGTATTATTACTGATGATATTACAAATCCTGCAAAACTTGTAACAAATGATGAATCACGTGGTGGTTATGGTGTTGGACTTGAGTGGTTCTCGCCAGTTGGACCGATCCAACTTATGTTTGCAAGACCTCTTATGCAAAAATCTTACGATAAGACAGCAGCCTTTGAGTTTACTATGGGACAGAGATTCTAGAAACGAATCTCGAAGCTCTTATTGCACTCTAGCTTAGCTATTGCATCTCTACTTAGATAGAGAGTCTTTAGGCTCTCTATGGATAATACTCCATCTTCAAACTTTACTTCAAAATCTATATTACGAGGTCTATGACTTAGTAGGGCAATGCTTAAAGAAAGAATATAGCTAAGTGCATTTGTAACATTAGGATCTGTAGGTAAAAGCTCTTTATATTTTTCTAGGTGAGACTCTGCAGGAAGTCTGTTTTTAGCATATTTTGTTAGTGTTGCAATAAGTGTAATGCTCTTATGGGAAAACCCATACTCTAAAGCACTCTGAATAAGATAATAGGTATGTTTGTTTTGGGAGTAAAAGTGAAGATTACTCCCAATAGGGTAAAGCTTTGCTGCAAGACCAAGTTCATATCTATAACACTCATCTAAACCAAGGTATCCTTTTGTTAAATCAAAAAGTTTTTTGCTCAGTTTGTTAAGTTGTACAGAAAAAGTATTGTCACTTACATTAGAGTCTAGAAGATACTTTACAGAGGTGTTAAAGTTATGAGGAAACTTATGTTTAGAGTTACGAAGTAGATCACAAAGATAGACACCTTCTCGAACCCCCACACCACTTGTAATGATGTTTTGTACCTCTATCTTATGGAGGAGCCTTTGGAGTATTAAAGCTCCTGGTTTTATAACATCAAAACGATTATTTTTAATCCCCATCTCTTTGAGTTTTTCTTCATCAGCATGGAGTACTTCAGATATAAAAGATTGAAATCTTTGGCATGAGTACTCATAAGCATGAAGTTTATTTAAGGGGTAAGTACTTTGTTTCATTATAGCACTAGAGATAGCTCTAAAAGTTCCACCAATACCTACTAAGGTTTTTATATCAGCCTGTGGAAGGATTGAGAGTTTTACATCTATATACTTTGCTGCACCATCAAGATCATTGTTGTCAAAGAAAAGTTCTTTGAGTCTTACTGTCCCTATATCAAGAGAGATAATCTGTGAGATATTTTGAGAGTCTATAAGAGTTAACTCCGTTGAACCCCCTCCAATATCTATGCTAAGTGCTGCATCTAATGGTGGAAGTAAGTTTAAACAAGCTACCGCACCATAGTAGGCTTCTTTCTCACCATCTATCACTTTTATATTGAGTTTGAGTTTTTCACGAACACGATCTACAAACTCTTTTTTGTTTGGAGCATCACGAAGTGCAGATGTAGCTACACAAAGTGTTTTTCTAACTTTAAAAGATTTGGAGATATTGAGGAAGTCATGCAAGGCATCAAAAGTTCTTTGCATTGGTTTTTCTTGAAGGTTACCTGCACCTTGGTAAGCATTTTCAGAGATTCTAACTTTACTCTTCTCTTCATGAAGAAGGTGAAAGGCATAACGGGAAGTTCTTTCATAGATTACCATTCTAACAGAGTTAGAACCTATGTCTATGACAGCAACTCTTTTAGCCAACTTATATCTCTTCTTGTTCTTCTAGTTGTTTAAATTTAAATTGAAGCTCAGCAATTGATTCTACATTATCTTTATCTGGTACTATACAATCAACAGGACATACAGATATACATGCGGGTTCATCATAAACACCAACACATTCTGTACAACGATCTGGATCTATGTAATAAATTGGGTCACCCTCTTCAATTGCTATAGTTGGACACTCTTCTCGACAAGCATCACATGCTATACATTCATCATTTATAATTAGAGCCATAAAAAAACCTTATATATTATTGTTATTAATTAAGTGACCGATTTATAACAAAATAAAGCTTCAAGATTTTTGAAATTTTCTCTTTTTTTTATCTTTTGGTTGGTAGGATACAAGAAAGTTTGGAATTAAGTTGTAAAGAGGCAACTGTTCCTTCAATTCCGTCTTTTCTATTTTCTAGTCTTATTTTCGCACCTAGTGCATCTGCAGCACTTTTTGCAAGAAAAAGTCCTAATCCTACACCCGATTTATTGCCTTGGCGTTTAAAAGGTGCAAAAAGGTCAACACTTTCATCTATTCCACATCCCTCATCTATTACTTCTATCAGAAGTCCATAATCATCTTGAGAACTTTTAAGAAGTACAGTTTTCTCTTTAGGTGTAAATTTAAGAGCATTTTGGAGAAAATTTTGGATAATTTGATTGAGCAGGCTTACTTGAAGTGTTGCCATAAAGCCATCAGGAGTAAAGTTCATCTCAAGTTTTTTTCCTTCATTCTCAGCAAGGAGTTTAAAGTCATCTGCTTTTTGTTTAAGAATGGCAATAACATCAATCTCTACAGGTTTGTCAAGTTGAGCACCCTCTTGGCGTCCTATATTCAAAATATTTGATACAATGATGTTCATCTCATCAATAGTCTTGTTTGTTGTTTTAAGGGCATCTATGTACTCCTCAGGGGAGCGTTTTTTTATAAGTGTTACTTGGTTTTTGAGTTTGATTACTGCTAGTGGTGTTTTAAGTTCATGTGCTGTACCTATAAATAACTCTTTTTGATACTTTACAAAGTTTTGTATTCTCGAGATAAGATGGTTGAGTGTAATTCCTAGAGGCTCAAACTCCAGCGGAAGCTCTTCAACTTGAATAGGTTTCATAAGATGTTCATTCATATTGGAGAGCTTTGAACTTAGTGTTTTTACAGGAGCTACAAGCATCTTTGAGATAGCAACAGCATAGACAATAACAAGTAAAAAACCTGCTATATTGATGATAAATATATAATGTAGAATCTTATCCAAAAGTCGTTTTGTTGGGGTAATCTCTTTGGTCACTTTGATATAACTAAATTTCTCTTTATTAAAAGGGTAAAGGAGAGTAAGGTAGGTATGCTTATCTTGTGTTTTCTCGTAAAGGTCTACATCACCTTGGTGTGATTTTAATTCGACGATTTTTACATCTAAGGAGAGGAAATTGTCCAATATAAGGTAGTCCTCAATGCTCATCTCCGCATTTCCAGCAGAAACACTTTGTGCATATTCTAAAAGTTCTTGGCGTTTTTCATCATAGATAGATTTTTCTATATATAAATAAAGTGCTGAAGAAAATATAACAATAAGAGATGCAGAGGAGAAAATAAGTTGGATTAAAAAGTTTTTGCGAATTGAGCGTTTAGAGAACATGAAAATAATCCCAAATTTAAATATTTGAGATTATATCATTTTTGTTATAAAACTATAGAATAGACTAGTTTACTTCTTTTGGAAAACAAAATCTATAACCACGACGACGTACAGTCTCGATAGTTGTGATTCCTAATGGTTTATCCATTTTTTGTCTAATTTGGTTGATTGCTACCTCAATAACATTTGGAGTAACGAGCTCTGGTTCTTCCCAGATTGCATCAAGAAGTTGCTCTTTAGAAACAATTTGATCACGGTGACGAGCAAGGTGAGTAAGAACTTCAAAAGGTTTCCCTTTAAGTTCAATCTCTGCTTCTTTATAAGTGATTTTTTCCTCTTCAGGATTGATTGTTAAGTCTTCGATTTCGATGATATTAGAACCACCAAAACGTAAACGTGCTTCAATACGAGCGATTAAAACATCAAAGTCAAATGGTTTTCTGATGTAATCATCAGCACCACTTCTAAGTGCTTCAATTTCACTCTCGTTATCATCACGAGCTGAAAGAACAACAACTACAGTTTTTGGAGTGTTAGATTTGATATCACCGATAATATCTACAGAGTTTCCATCTGGAAGCATCCAATCCATAAGTACTAAGTCGTAGTTACGAATATCTAGATAGTATTCACCATCTTTTAGTGTTTCAACAACATCGCTTTGGTAGCCAAACTCTTTGAGTCCCTCAGCAAGCATCTTGTTTAATGTTACTTCATCTTCAATGATAAGAATACGCATTAATAATTTCCTGTATATTTAATATTTTGGCGAAATGATAGCGTAATTTTAGGTTACTTTAAAGTTTTTTTCAATTTTTTTTAAAAAAAAGTGAAGTTTGGATTAAGAATTGAACTTGTAAGTTTCACTAAGACTTACCTTGCAGTCGGGCATTATCGAAGGTTTTGTTATTTTTAGATTTAATGTATTAATTTTTGAAAATTTATTTTGAAGAGTTTTAGAAATTTCAGCCAAAGCTTCTTCTAAAAGGTAAAATTGTTTTTTTTGCATCTCATTTTTTATCTCAAGCACAACATCAGCATAATTGATAAATTCATCTATATAATCATAAACAATTGTAAGATTAATAATTACATCTTGAGGGGTTATTCTTTCAAAGTCTAAAATTCCAATGATAACTTGAAATTTTAGATCTTCTATATGTATGGTCATTAAACGATACGCTTCTCTTCGCCTTTGATAACGCGAATGATATTTGGAATATGTTTATAGTAAAGGATAAATACTATAAACACTACTGGAGTATGTGCAAGTTCCGGATGGATGATAAAACTTGCTATCAATAATGCAGCAACACCTGTAAGCGATGAGATAGAAGAGATACGAATAGTTTTAGCAGCAATACCCCAAACAACAAGAGCGATGAGTGTTTCATATGGAAGCATAAACATCATTACACCCATACCTGTTGCGATCCCTTTACCACCTTCAAAGTTTAGATAAGGGGAGAAACAGTGTCCAACTACAGCTAAGACAGCAATTGCCCAGAGTGTTGATTCACTTACACCGGCATAGTAGCCTGCAACTAAAACAGCAACACCTTTGAGTGCATCTAAAGCCAATGTTGCAATTCCAAGTTTTTTAGCAAGTGAGGGGTTCGTCTCTTTAACAACTCTAAGAACATTTGTAGCACCTATACTACCGCTTCCACTTGCCTTTACATCAACTCCTGCAAATTTTTTTGCTAAGAGAAGACCAAAAGGGATACCTCCAACAAGATAAGCAGCTATAAAAAACTGTACATTAATGTTAAATAAAAAATCCATAAAATACCTTATAAAATAATGGTGGCATTTTACAGTGAATATGGTTATAGGGAACTAAAAGCAAAATAATTAAAGAAATATTATAAATTGACATTAATATAATTATTAAGTATAATTGTTTTCAATCCAATTGATAAGGGAAAGTTATGACAAGAATGATATTATTATTTATACTCTTAACTACAGCAGTTTTTGCAACAAGTACAGTAAAAAAAGATCCACGTCTCTGTAAAATATTTCAAGACAAAATTATAGACTATAAGAAAAAAATGCGTGATGATGCTTATGCACATACTACACTAGAATCATATAAAAAAAGGGCTAAAATCTACTGCGGTAAGTAGATTGTAATTTTTTTGATATAATTGCAAAATTATTAACATGAGGAATATTTTTTGCAATTAACAAATGAAGAATTAAAACAAAAAATTGATGAGCTCAAAGCAAAGCTAAGTGTTACAGTTGTTGCACACTTTTATCAACGTGATGAAGTGTTTGAAGTTGGTGACATTACTGGTGACTCTTTAGAATTAGCTATGAAAACAAAAGCGGATGACTCAGAGTTTGTCCTTTTTTGTGGTGTTGGCTTTATGGGACAAAGTGTAAAAGTACTCTCTCCTGAAAAACGTGTCGTGATGCCAAAGATAGCTTGTTGTGCTATGGCTCGTATGATTGACTCTCTTTATTTTGATGAATCTGTTAAGTTTTTAAACGACAACGGTATCTCAAATGATAATATCCTCCCAATAACATATATAAACTCCAATGCAGATGTAAAAGCTAAAGTTGGCGAGATGGGTGGTATGGTTTGTACAAGTTCAAACGCGAAAAAAATCATCACAAAAGCTTTAGGTGAGGGGAAAAAGATTCTTTTTGTCCCTGATCGTTGTTTAGGACAAAATATAGCCAATCAGATGGGACTCAAATCTATGGTGATAGGGCAAGAGGGAGATCCACAAGAGTGTGATATCCTTTGTTATGATGGTTTTTGTTCGGTACATCAACTTTTTACTGTTGAAGATATAGAGTTCTATCGTAAAAAATTTCCAGGTATTTTAATAGCGACACACCCAGAGTGTGATCCTGCTATCTGTGATGCGAGTGACTTTGTTGGTTCCACTTCACAACTTATCAAATACATTCAAGAACTTCCAGAAGATCAAAAAGTAGCAGTTGGTACAGAGTTTAATCTTGTAAATCGTCTACGTCCTAAAAATACTTATGTGTTAAGTTCAACAAAGCCAGAGTGTCCCACGATGAATGAGACAACACTTCAAGATGTTTACGACACTCTTAAAGCGATAGATGATGGGGAACCAATTAATGAGATTGAAGTTGATGAGAAAACTCAAAAATGGGCGAAAGTAGCTCTAGAGAGAATGTTGGATCTATGATAAAGCAGTTTGTAAAAGAGGCTTTGGCTGAGGATGTTGGTAGGGGTGATCTTTATGCTTTAGTCGAGCCCAGTGTAGCTGCAAGTGCAAAAATCATAGCAAAAAGTGATGGTGTTGTCGCAGGTGTAAAATATATTGATACTTTGGCAAAATTAGAAAAATTTGAGATTACTTGGCTAAAAAATGATACTGAGCATTTTAACACTGGAGATTTGATAGCAACTTTAAAAGCAGATTCCCATACACTCCTTAGATGTGAACGTACTATCTTAGATATGTTGCTTCATGCAAGTTCCATAGCAACACTTACAAATAAGTATGTAGAGATTATAAAACCTTATGGTGTAAAACTTTTAGATACACGTAAAACGCGACCACTTCTTCGTATCTTTGAGAAGTATGCAACACGTACAGGTGGGGCGGTAAATCATAGAATGGGTCTTGATGATTCGTTAATGATTAAAGATACTCACCTAAAAACAATTGAAAATCTGGCCGAGTATATAGCAAAGGCAAGAAAAAGCATCCCTTTTACAGCAAAGATAGAAGTGGAAGCGGAAACATTTGAGATAGCAAAGATGGCGTTTGAAGCAGATGCAGACATAGTGATGTGTGACAATATGACACCTCAAGAGATTCAAGAGATTGTCAACTATAGAGATGAAAATTTCCCTCATATCCTTTTAGAAGCAAGTGGAAATATCTCACTGGACACTATAGAGTCCTATGCAAAGAGTGGAGTTGATGCTATCAGTTCAGGTTCATTAATTCATCAGGCAAACTGGATAGATCTTTCCATGAAAATGGATTAGGCTATAGGTATATAAACTATGGCTGATGATGCTGAAAAGACAGAAGAACCCACCCCCAAGAAGATAGAAGATGCCCGAAAAGAGGGTAATGTCCCAAAATCTCAAGATACCTCTGGTGTTATTACTCTTTTTGTAGCAATTCTTTCTGTGTTAATGCTTTTTCCTTTTATGGCAGAGCATGTTATTTTTCTTTTTAAATATTATTTTTCACTTATCGGTATACACTTAGATAAATTACATATGATAGATATTGCTATTGTTACGATACGGGAGTTTTTATTTATCGTGATGCCATTGGCTATAGCTGTTGCTGTGTCAGGGGTTATAGCAGCTCTTGCACAATTTGGTTTTTTATTTACAACAAAAGCTATTATTCCAGATTTTAAAAAAATAGATCCCATAAAGGGTACCAAAAACCTTTTTTCTGTGAAAAAACTTATCGAGGGTGTTAAGATCACTTTTAAATCATTTACTACTCTTGGAGTAGGATTTGTATTTTTCTTTTATTTTATTACGGAGCTTCCAACTGTTGCCCTATTTGGTTTGGGTGATCAATTAGACTGGCTTCAAGAGAAGATGCTTATCATCGCATTTGTGATGCTTTTTATCATTTTTGTATTTGCAATTATTGATATTATTATTGTGCGAAAGCAATACTTTGATGGACTAAAAATGTCAAAGCAAGAGATCAAGGATGAGATGAAAAATATGGAGGGAGATCCTCTAATCAAGTCTAAAATTCGTCAAATTCAGATGCAGGCTTCTCGTAAGCGTATGATGTCTGAGGTTCCAAATGCTGATGTTGTCATCACCAATCCAACACACTATGCTGTTGCAATAAAGTATGACAATGAAAAATCGCATGCTCCCATAGTGGTTGCCAAGGGTGTTGATCATATAGCTTCACAGATTAAAAAGATAGCACGTGAGTCAAATATACATATAGTACAAAATCCACCATTAGCTCGCTCTTTATATGCCGAGGTTGAAGTTGAAAAGCCAATTCCTGAAGCACTTTTTGCTGCTGTCGCAGAAGTCTTAGCTTATGTTTATAAAATGAATAAGAAATAGTATATAATTTTACAAAAAGAGTACGAGTGGTATCATTTAGTGAACTGGTAAGTGCAAAACATATTGTAATTGAGTGTGATAATGACACTTTTTGTAATGGATCTGCTTTATATACATATATATTAACGATGCATAAAAAAGTTTCTTTTATCTCTTCTGAGAAGATAGATAGAAGATATGCATTTCTCCCTTGGTATGATAAACTCCGTCAACATTTACCTAGTGGTGCCGATTGTGTTGTTTCTTTAGAGCCAACATCATTATATGAAGTTTTTTTACAAGCAAATATCAAAATAAATAAAAAAATGGCAACATCACTTTATGCAGCTGATTTAGTAGACTCTTGTAAATTACAAGGAGCTCAAGTTGATGGTACATTTTTTGCTCGAATGAGTGAACTGATAACACTCGGTGCAGACTACAAGGAGTGTAGAAAATATCTTTTGAGGAGTGAATCTTTAAGTTCATTTAGACTCAAAGCTTTGATGTTTGGCAAAATGATGCTCAAAGATGATGCCAAAACTGCTCTTTTTATTTTAAACGAAGATGATATGAAATCATCAGGAGCCAGCCTTAGTGAGGCTATAGAGATATCAAAAGAGGCACTTAGTATTGTACATGTACAAAAAGTGCTTTTATATGATGAAACAAATAATTTAATATATATGCAAGAGGAAATATAATTGGGATACAATAATAAAAAAAAGTCATCATTTGGAGGCTTGTTAGCACTTACTTTGGTTGTTGGAGGCGGTTTATATGTTTATTTTTCAAATACTTTTGAAAGAGTCGCTCCAAAGGTAGAAGTTGCTTCAAACGGCTATTGGAATTTAAAAAAACCTTTAAAAGTTCAGTTGAGTGATGCAAGTGGAATTAAGTCTTATAAGGTTATTTTACAAACACCTACTGACCAAACAACCCTGATAAATGAACAACTTCTCGCACCACAAGCAAGTATAAATCTAGAAGTAAAACCACCTAGAACAGCTTATAGTACAAAAGATAAAGAGATAAAAGTTATTATAGAAGCGACAGATGGCAGTAAATGGAATCTACTTAAAGGTAATAGTGTAACAAAAGTACTTGATTTAAAAATAGATAAGAAAAAACCACAACTAAGTATAGTAAGTAACTCATACAAAATTTCCAAAGGTGGTTCTGCACTTGTGATTTTTAAAGCAAAAGATGATAATTTAGATGAACTTTATATTGAAGGAAATAATCATAAACATTTTAAACCACAAAGTTTTTATAAAGATGGTTATTATATCTCCCTACTTGCCTGGCCTGTAACAGATAGTAGTTTTAAGGCAACCGTTGTAGCAAAAGATAAGGCAGGTAATATATCTAAGTCTTATGTACCGTTGTATCTGAAACAAAAAGATTATAGACTCTCTAAAATCAAACTCAAAGATAAATTCCTAAAAGGAAAAATCGCAGACCTTGCAGAAGAGTTCGTTGAAACAGAGGGTGTAGAGAATTCTTTAGAACAATTTAAAATCATCAATGAAGAGGTAAGAGAAAAAAATGAGATTTTAATCCATAAGATTACATCAAAAGTAAATGATGATGAGCTAGTAAAATCTTTTAAAATCAATAAAATGTACCCTCTTAAAAATGCTCAAGTTGTTGCACACTTTGGGGATCATAGAAAGTATTATTATGATGGTGAGTTTATCTCTGAAGCTTATCACCTAGGACTAGATCTAGCATCAAACGCGATGGCTGAGATCAAACCTCAAAATAAAGGGGTAGTTGTTTTTAGTGATTATAATGGACTCTATGGAAATATGCCTGTGATTAGTCATGGTCTTGGTCTTTACACTATCTATGGACATTGTTCAAGTATTAAAGTGAACGAAGGTGATGAGATACACCGTGGAGAGACTATAGCAAATACAGGAAAAAGTGGCTATGCTATGGGTGATCATCTACACTTTGGTGTTTTAGTGCAAGGGATTGAAGTTCGTCCACAAGAGTGGATGGATAAACAGTGGATAAAACTCAACATCAATGATGTTATAAAAAATGCTAAAGAGATTATAGAAAGAAATTAAGGAAGATCTGATGTATCAAACAACAATTAAAAAAAGTGTAGAACTTGTAGGGATTGGACTTCATAAGGGTTCGCCTGTGAAGCTTCGCTTAGAACCATTAGAATCTGGTAGTGGCATTGTATTTTATCGTAGTGATGTTGATGTTGCTATCCCTCTGATCCCAGAGAATGTTGTTGATACAAAAATGGCTACAGTGATAGGAAAAGATGGGCATGTGATCTCAACAATTGAGCATCTTCTCTCAGCTGTGTATGCTTATGGAATTGATAATCTAAAAATTATTGTTGATGCTGATGAAGTGCCTGTTATGGATGGAAGTAGTGCAAGTTTTTGTATGCTTTTAGATGAAGCAGAACTTATCGAGCAAGATATCCCTAAACGTATTATGCGTATTAAAAAAGAGATAGAGGTTCGAGAGGGTGAAAAGTATGTAAAACTCTCACCTGCACCAGATTTAAAGTATGACTTTACCATTAAATTTCCCCACCCAGTTATCAATACTCAAGAGTATGTTCTGGAGTTTACAAAAGAATCGTACAAAAATGAGATAGCACGCGCTCGTACTTTTGGTTTTTTACATGAGGTACAGTATCTTCGCTCAAAAGGTTTAGCTCTTGGTGGTTCTTTGGAAAATGCTATTGTACTTGATGAGAAAAAGATTCTTAATCCTGAAGGGCTGCGTTTTGATGATGAGTTTGTACGTCATAAAATTTTAGATGCCATTGGAGATATGTCTCTTATAGGTATGAATTTTATAGGTAATTATGAAGCACTTGCAGGAAGTCATGACCTGAATCATAAGCTTACTCTTGAACTTTTAAAATCATCAGAAAATTATGAAGTTGTAGAACTTGTTGGTGCTAAAACAGCAGAGTTAGAAAAAGCTTATGCATAAAAAGGTAGACCTTGTTCTTATAACACTTACTTCCCCTATAAAGATAGGCATATATGAAAACAATATGCTTATCGAAACTATAGAAAGTAGTGGAAAAAGTTCAGATGTTTTACCTACAATATTTCAAGACTTAATGAAAAAATATACTATTGAAAAATTGTTTTATGCTAATGGTCCAGGAAGTTTTATGGCGATTAAAGTAGCCTATATCTTTCTAAAATCTTTGAGTATTTTAAAAGATATTCCACTTTTTGCAACAGATGCCTTTTATTTTAATGAAAATGAGCCTATAAAAGCGATTGGAAAGCTTCATTTTGTTAAAGTTGCATCAGAAATAAAAACTCAAAAGTTAGAAACAGTACCGGAAGTGAAATTCACCCTTCCTGATGTACTTGATTATAACGAGTTTAGTAAAAATGCAACACCACTTTATATGATAGGTGCTGTTGGTTAAAAGAGGAGTCATAAGTGACTATAAGTGTACCTGCAACATCTGCAAACCTCGGACCAGGATTTGATTCTTTAGGTCTTGCTGTAGATCTACGCAACCGTGTAGAGTTTCATCCATCAAAATTTTTTAGTGTTAGTATTAAAGGGGAAGGGGAAAATAATCCTCGGCTGAAGGGCAATAACCTTTTTATCTCAATTTTTAATGAACACTATACTCGCCTGACAAAAAAGAAACAAAATTTCAAGTTTACATTTTTTAACTCCATTCCAATGTCAAGAGGATTGGGAAGTAGTTCTGCCGTAATAGTATCTGCTATTGCATCAGCACATGAAGCAGCAGGAATTCGTGTAAGTAAACGCCGTATCTTAAATCATGCACTGGTGTATGAACCACATCCAGACAATATCACTCCAGCGGTAATGGGTGGTTTTAATGCTGCTACGATTGAGAAAAATAAAGTGTTTTCACAACGTAAACATTTGCCAGATTATCTTAAAGCTGTAGTGGTAATACCTAACAAACAGATGAATACATCAAAATCACGTACAATTTTGCCAAAGTCATACTCTAAAGAGAATGCAGTATATAATCTTTCTCACACCGCTTTAACAGTTGCAGCATTTTTTAATGAAGATTGGGAAATGTTAAAACTTGCAGCACAAGATAGATTTCATCAAAAAGCTCGTATGAAAACACTTCCAGAACTTTTTGCAGTGCAAAAGGTTGCTTATGAGTCAGGTGCCTTGATGAGTACACTTTCAGGGAGTGGAAGTACTTTTTTCTCTCTTGTATATGATGATGATTCTGCGATGATTGCAAACAAGTTTAAGCAGAAATTTCCAGACTTTGGTGTCAAAGTTTTGGATTTTGATAACAATGGACTGATAATAGAGCGATAAACTCTATTAAATAAAGCAAGATTTAGATATAATGGCGAAAAAATTTCATCTACCAATCAGAATGTGTGTTGCATGCAGAAGAAGAGATGAGCAAAACAATCTAGTGCGTCTTCAATGTAAAGATGGCGAATTAGATTGTTTCAATGGTCGTGGTAGAAGTTTTTATTTATGTAAAGAATGTCTTTTAGATGAGAAGAAAATCTCAAAAACTCTTATGCGACAATGCAGAAGTAATCAAAAAGATAAGTTTATGAACAAACTAAAGGAGATCATCACTGATGACAGATAAAGTTAGCGTTAAAGAAATTGCAGACGAGCTAGGGATTGCCTCAAAAGATGTCTTAGAAAAAGCTAAGAGTATGGGAATTGAAGTGAAAGCTGCACAAAGTAAAGTGAGCATGGAACAAGCTGAAGCGATTGCAAACTATATTATGAATGGTGATGATGAAAAACCAGCACCAAAAACTGTAACAAAAGTTGTAAAAAAAGCAAAAGAGGAACCTTCAAAAGAGGAAGAACCTAAAGCTGAAGTTACTGCTGAAAAAGAAGAAGAAACTAAATCTGAAGCAACTCCGCAAGAGCCAGTAAAAGAAGAAGTAAAAGCTACAGAAGAAAAACCTTCAGAAGAAGAAAAAGCTCCTGAAGTGAAAAAAGAGGTGCCAGTAAAACCTAAGACTACACTTAGAGTTGTACAACCATCTTTAAGACCAGCTATCAAAAAATCTGGTTTAAAAATTGTGAAGAAGAAAAGACCAAAAGTTGAAGAGGTTTACTCTGCACCACAAAAGCAAGTAAATGTTTCGTCTTATGGAAAAATGAGTCAAGAGGTTTTAGCTGAACTTGCTCAAAAGAAAAGATCTTCAAAAAGAGAATCTCCTGTATCTAAAAAAGATCAGGGTAGAAAAATGGATATCTTCGGTGGAGCTATGTCAGATGTATCTATGGATATGGATGACCAAGTAACACTACTTGACCTTAACTCAACTGAGCGTGCTCCACTTCCTGTAGAAGAGCCAAGAAAACCAAGAGCTCCTAAGCCAGCTGGTAGAAATGGTAACAAAAAACAAGCTCCTCGTGGACGTAAAGTTCGTAAAGATGTGAAGAAAAAGTATAAAAAAGCTTCCCATGAAGAGGAAGTAGTAACTGAAGTAGAGATTCCTGAAGATATTCGTGTTTACGAATTTGCAGAGGCTCTTAAACGTCCAATGTCAGATATCATTAAGGTTCTTTTTGATCTTGGTATGATGATGACTAAAAATGATTTCCTTGGAAATGATGAGATTGAAATTCTTTCAGAAGAGTTTGGTGTTGAAGTAACAATTATCGATCCTAAAGATGAGTTTACTGTTGAAGAGGATGATATCGAAGCCGATCCAGATGCAACTGAGAGAGCTCCGGTAATCACAATTATGGGTCATGTTGATCACGGTAAAACTTCACTTCTAGATGCAATTCGTAAAGCAAAAGTTACTGAGGGTGAAGCTGGTGGAATTACACAACATATCGGTGCTTATACAATTGAGCAAGATGGCAAACCAATCACTTTCATAGATACTCCGGGTCATGCTGCATTTAGTCATATGCGTGAAAAAGGTACAGAGATTACAGATATTATCGTAATCGTTGTTGCTGCTGACGATGGTGTGAAACCACAAACTCTTGAAGTTATTAAACTGGCTAAAGAATCAGGTGCTCCAATTATCGTTGCACTAAATAAAATGGATAAAGAGACTGCACAACCAGATATGGTTAAAGGTCAAATGGCTGAGCATGGTATCAATCCAGTTGACTGGGGTGGAGATATAGAGTTTGTTCCTGTTTCTGCGAAATCAGGTATGGGTATCGATGATTTACTTGAAAATATCCTTACAACTGCTGAGATCTTAGAGCTTAAAGCAAATGTAAATGCACCTGCTAAAGCGGCTGTAATTGAGTCTTCACTTGAAAAAGGTCGTGGTCCAGTTGCTACAGTTATCGTACAAAATGGTACTTTAAAAGTTGGAGATTATGTTGTATGTGGTGCAGCTTATGGTCGTGTTAAAGCGATGATAGATGAACACAACAAACAGATCAAAACTCTTTTACCATCACACACAGCAGTTGTTGCAGGACTCAATGAAGTTCCAGCATCTGGTGAGTTTATGATCGCAATGGATAGTGACAAAGAAGCTAAAGAGTTCGCAATGAAACGTCATGAATATGACAGACATAAAGAGCTTTCAATCTCTACGAAGTCTTCATTAGAAGATATGACAGCGATGATTGCAGAGGGTAAACTTAAATCTCTTAAAGTTGTACTTAAAACTGATGTTCATGGTACTCTTGAAGCGATTAAGTCTTCTATCTTGGCATTACGTAATGATGAAGTTAAAGTGAACATCATCTCTAGTGGTGTTGGTGGAATTACTGAAAATGATGTTGAACTTGTTAACAACTCTGAAAACTGTGTACTTCTTGGATTTAATGTTCGTCCAACTGGTGCGGTTAAAGCAGCAGCGAAACAAAAAGGTGTTGAGATTAAAACATACTCAATCATCTATCAACTTATCGATGATATTACTGGAATGCTTACAGGTATGATGGCTCCAAAATATACTGAAGAGAACACTGGTCAAGCAGAAGTTAAAGAAGTGTTTAAAATACCTAAGGGTGTTGTTGCTGGTTGTCTTGTTGTTGATGGTCGTCTTATTCGTGGTGGTATGGTTCGTGTTATCCGTGATGGTGTTGTTCATTACGAAGGTGAACTTACTTCACTTAAACGTTTCAAAGATGATGTTGATGAGATCGGAAACGGTTATGAATGTGGTGTTGTTATCAGTGGTTATGACGATGTTATACCAGGCGATGTACTTGAAACATTCAAAAAAGTTGAGCAAAAAGTAGAGTTATAAACTTTATGACAGAAGCACAAATAAAACTCAAGAGAACTGAATCTGTTCTCTTAGAGTTAATCCCACAAGCACTTGGCAAGATGAACGATAAGAGACTTCACGAATTAGATATAGTTGAAGTTGTCTGTTCTCGTGGTAAAAGTGATGCAAAAGTCTATATAAATCCTCATGAATTTACAGAACA
>Ga0256828_1000830_pt1 | contig 20022 bp, 21 predicted proteins | sample CV88metaG_FD_185993 | JGI IMG/M metagenome (GOLD analysis project Ga0256828, IMG submission 185993) | Hydrothermal vent microbial communities from East Pacific Rise, Pacific Ocean - CV88 | ecosystem: Environmental > Aquatic > Marine > Hydrothermal vents | place: Pacific Ocean: East Pacific Rise...
GTAGTAGCTCTGAAAATGCAAGAAGTGCATCAGATGCGAAATTAAGAAATGATGGTTTAGTAAGAGAAGCAGGTGCAGAAGCAGCTGATACTGTAAAATATCCACTTAAAAACTTTTTTGCAAAAAAAGGTTATATCTATGAAATGAAAAAAGATGGAGATGATATTATTGTAAAAACTACATTAGGAACAAGATTTGGTGCTAAAGAGGGAGATAAAGTTGAAATTTATACAGTAGAAGATTTTACTAATTCATTAACAAATGAAACTAAAAAAACAACTGTAAAAATAGGTACTGGAACAATCTCTAATCAATTAAACAAAGATTTTAGTTGGGTTATTGTAAATGATGTAAAAGAGGGTAAAAAAATAGAAGCTGGTGATTTTATTAAAATCAAATACAAAGAGGGTATGTTCTCTAAATTTAAAAAATTTATAAATTAAATTTAATATTTAGTAAATAAGTTAATCTTTTACAAGATTAACTTACCTTATTTATTCATGGAGTAAACTTATGAAAAAAATTAGTAATATATTTATTTTATTTTTTATATTAATATATTCAGGTTGCTATTCAAGCAAAGCAAAAAATGTATATCCTCAATGGTTTAATAGTGTAAAACAAGATAGTCCAATCTTTTATTATAATGTTGATGAGGGTGACTCAAAACAAGATGCAATAACAAGAGCATTAAATGGTATAGCAAGTAGAGTTAGTGTATCAGTTCAATCTACATTTAAATCTTCAACAACTAGTAGTGATGGAGTATATAGTCATACTGTTAATCAAAATATACAAAATAAAGTAAAGAAAATTGAATTTAGTAGTTATAAAATATTAAAATCTAAAGTTTTACCAAACAATAAAGTTATAGTTTCTATATCAGTTAATAGAGTTGATAATGCACAAATAATGTTAGATAAAGTTAATATGAATATTAAACAATATAAAAAAGTTCTAAATGCATCAAGCAATTTAGCTACTAAGATTAAACAATATTCATCTATTTTGCACGATATAGATTCAAAAATGTTACCACAATGTTTTATATCAAAAAGTTTATATAGTACAGATGATGTTGATGTTGCAATTAAACAATTAAATGATATAAAAGTACAAGTTCAAAAATTTCTAAATAATATAACTTTTAAAATTGTAAGTAATGGTAATATCTCAGGATACAAAGAAGTAATTGTTGAAAAATTATCTTCAAAACATATGACATTAGTTCAAGATCAAGCTTCTGATTTAATTATTTCTATTAAAGTACAAGAAACACAACTAAAATCTTTAGGAAAATATATAATAAAATCAAAAATTAAATTAACAGTATCTGCAAATAATGATGTTGTTGGAGAAAAAGAACTAATCACAGGAGGAAGTTCTCAAGCAAATTATAATCAAGCTAGAGAATTTGCAATTCAAAATTTTAAAAAGAAATTAGAACAAGAAAATATTTTAAAAACATTAATAGGTATCTAATCTAAATATTTTAAGGTATGTAAATATTAATATAAGCTTAATTTTTACATACTTTTTTCTCTAAATAGCCCATAATATCATAGTATTGTCTTTTTAAATTCAGCATAGTATAAGTTTATTACAGATATAATCTCACACTTAAAAAATGGAGTGAAATTTTATGTTTAGTACTTTAACAGATTCTTTTAAAACAGTTGTTGGCAAAATACGATATAAAGATGATATAAAAGCTTTAACAAAAGCAATTACAGAATTAAAAAAATCATTATTAAAATCTGATGTTCATCATAAAACAACAAAAGAATTAATTAAACAAGTAGAACTTAAAACAAAAGCGGCAGGAATTGGGCAAGATAGTTTCCTAAAAGCTTTAAAAGAATCACTTCAAGATATATTAACTGTAGAAGGTAATCAAGGGTTTGTATTTGCTAAAACACCACTTACAACTATACTTATGACAGGTCTTCAAGGTAGTGGTAAAACAACAACTACAGGAAAATTAGCAACTTATTTAAAACTTAGAAAGAAAAAAGTTTTAATAGCAGCAGCAGATTTACAAAGATTGGCAGCTGTTGAACAACTAAAACAAATAGGTGAACAAATAGAAGTTGATGTTTATTTTGATGAGAATGAAACAAATCCTGTAAATGTAGTAAAAAAAGCAAAACAAAAAGCACAAGAGGGACTTTATGATGTTCTTTTAGTAGATACTGCTGGACGATTGGCTATTGATGATGAGCTTATGGATCAATTAGCTGATATTAAAAAAGCGATTAATCCAGATGAGATTTTTTATGTTGCTGATTCACTTACAGGGCATGATGCAACAAGAACTGCTACAACATTTAAAGAAAAAATCGGAATTGATGGTGTTATATTATCTAAATATGATGGGGATACAAAAGGTGGAGTTGCTATTTCACTTTCACATCAAGTTGGAGTTCCACTAAGATTTATAGGTGTTGGTGAAAAAATGGAAAATCTGGAAGTATTTATTCCAGATAGAATTGTATCAAGACTTATGGGTGCTGGAGATGTTGAAGGACTTGCAGAAAGAGCATCTGCTGTAATTGATGAGAAAAAAGCAAAAGAAGTTACAAAAAAGATTAAAAAAGGACAATTTAATTTTAATGACTTTTTAGAACAACTTGAGATGATGAAAAAACTTGGAAGTATGAAATCTATTATGGGTATGATACCAGGTATGAGTGGTATGGCAAACAAACTAAAAGATATGGATTTAGAGCAAAGTGGAGAGATTAAAAGAATTAAAGCTCTTATCTCATCTATGACACCAAAAGAGAGAGAAAATCCAGATTTATTAAACTTAAGTAGAAAAAGAAGATTAGCAAAAGGTAGTGGACTTAGTGAAGTTCAAGTAAATAAAATTCTTAAACAATTTAAAAATGCTGCAAAGATGGCTAAAAAAATGGCAGGAAAAGGTGGTATGAAAGATATGCAAAAAATGATGGCTCAAATGGGTGGCGGTCAAGGGGCAATACCAAGATAATATAAAATTAAGAGTTAAGAATTAAAAATTAAGAATTAGCATAAAAGAATTAAGAGTTAAGAATGAAAGACATTTTTAGCTGTTAATTCTAACAAATTAAAATAAAAAAAGGAAAGAAAATGACAGTTATTAGACTTACAAGAATGGGAAGAAATAAAAAACCATTTTACAGAATCGTTGTTACAGATAGTAGAAAAAGAAGAGACAGTGGATGGATTGAATCAATTGGTTACTATAACCCAGTAGTTGAGCCAAAAGTACTTAAATTTGATCAAGAAAGATTAGATTATTGGTTAAGTGTTGGTGCACAACCAAGTGAAAAAGTAGCAAAATTAACAGGTATTAAAAAGTAGATTTTTATGATAGTTGATTTTATCACATCTTATGCTTCTTTAATAGTAAATAAACCAGAAGAGATAAAAGTAGAAGTTGTAGAAGTAGATCCAACTTTTAAAGAGATTATTGTATATGCACATGAAGAAGATTTAGGGAAACTAATCGGTAAAAATGGTAATATGATAAACTCTTTAAAGACTATTTTAAACGGCTGCAAAGCAAAAGATGGTATATCTTATAAAATACAAGTTTTAAAAGCATAAAAATACAGGTTCTATTGTGGAAAAGGTATTTGTAGCAAAACTAGGTAAAACAGTTGGTTTAAAAGGGCAACTAAAGATTTATATTGATTCTGATTTTCCAGAACAATTTAAAAAAGGTGCTAAGTTTATTACAAATAAAAATAAAACTCTTACAATAGAATCTATAAATTTTACAAATAAAACTGTAAAGTTTGCAGAACTTCATAGCATAGAAGATGCTACAAAATATATCAATTCTGAGCTATTAACTACTCAAGAAGATACAATTAAGAATTGTGAGCTTAAAGAAAATCAATATTTTTGGTTTGATTTAATAGGATCTCAATTGATTGAAAATGGTAAAATTTTGGGTACAATTAAAGATATCCATAGATATCCACTTGATGATTATTTTGAAATATCTACAAATACAGAGCTTATCACTTCTGAAAATAAACTTGCAAAAACTTTTTTAGTTCCATATAATGACAACTATATATTAGATGTAAATATAGAAAATAAAACAATCACAACAAAAGATTGTTTAGATTTATTATATGCAAGTTAAAAGGTTTTTATTTGCAAGTTATCTCTACTATTAATGAACTTCAAGATTATATTAAACAACAGTTAAATAAAACAATAGGTTTTGTACCTACTATGGGTGCTTTGCACGAGGGGCATCTATCACTTATAAAACAAGCAAGAGAAGAAAATGATATTTTGGTTGTATCTATTTTTGTAAACCCTACACAGTTTTTAGCTGGAGAAGATTTTGATAAATATCCAAACAAAACTTTAGCAGATAGTAAAATCTGTGAATTAGCTGGTGTTGATGTTTTATTTATGCCAAATATTACTACAATGTATAGCAATGATGAAGTTCTAATAAAAGCCCCAAATAAAAAAAGTTATATTTTAGAAGGGTTTAATCGTCCTGGACATTTTGATGGGGTATTGCAAATAGTTTTAAAACTTTTTAATCTGGTACAACCTACAAATGCTTATTTTGGTAAAAAAGATGCACAACAATTATCTTTAATAAAACAGATGGTAAAAAATCTATTTTTACCTATAAATATAGTAGAATGTGAGATTATTAGAGATGAAAATGGACTTGCACTTAGCAGTAGAAATGAATATCTTTCAAAAGAGGAAAAAATTCAAGCTCTAAAAATATCTCAATCTCTTAAAATAGCAACTTCTGAGATTTTAAATGGAAATTTAGAAATTGTATCTATTAAAAGAAAAATTTTGGAAGTATTGGATAATCTTGATATAGAATATGTAGAGATTATATCAAGAGATTTTACAGATTTAAAACAAATTGAATTAAAAAACAGTATTATTTTAATAGCTGTAAAAGTTGGAACTACAAGACTTATAGATAATATTTGGATATAAAATATGAATAACACAATAGAATTTATCCAATCAAAAGAAGTTGAAAAACTTGATATCTATATACAACTAAAGTGTAGTAAAGAGGAAGTTAAGTTATTACAAAAATTAACTTCATTGTATATTAGTGGAGTTACTTCTATTGTTGTTGTTGATTTACTTTCAGAATTTTACGATATAGCAAAATTTGAACATCTTGATAAAATTAATATGATTAAAAATTTACTTGAATTTGGATGGGTTGTTCAAACAAATTTTACAACTGTAAAACTTACAGAAATATCTTTATTGGAACTTATCAATACAACAATTGCCTTAAGTCCATCATTTTTAAAATTACTTGAAGTTGGATCTTTAGATTTAGTTCTTCCAGAAATCACACCATATAGTGACCACTTAGAATATTTACAAGATCAGTTTTTTAGAATAGATTTAGCTTCAAAAATAAGTGCCATAAAGCACAATTTTACACAAGATTCTCCAAATATCAATAGATTAAAAACAAAATTAAATCTTCTTGAAGATAGGATAAATAAACGAATAGAGGTTACCAAAGACAAAATTATGTTAGAAACATTTTTTAATGAACATAATATGGATACCAATGAACAAATAATATTTTTAGCTTTATTAAAAGAAGAATATAGTGGAAGTGATGAATCTATAAGGGAGATGAACTCTCTAATTGCCCTTATTTCAAATGATGATTATGAAAAAATTAAATATAGAAGTTTACTTGAAGAAAGTGGTAACCTTATTTCAAATAATATTGTAGATTATGATGAAATGCTAACACCTTTTGGTGGGATAAATCGTAATTTTTATATACCAGATAATATATTATATAAAATTTCACATCCAAATAAAAAAGCAAAAAGACAACAAAAAATAAAACTTGATATGTTAATCCAAGAACAAGAGATATTTGAATTAATAGAACCTAAAAAAGATTTGGATCAAATAGTTTTAAATGATAAAACAAGAGAAATTTTAGAAGATTTACTTAAACAAGTAGATAAAAAAGTGATTGGGTTTTTAAAAGATTGGGGTATAAAAGATAAGAAAAAAGGTATAGATGCTAGAATTATTTTTTATGGAGCTGCAGGAACAGGGAAAACTATAACAGCTTTGGCAATTGCTAAATCTCTTAAAAGAGAAGTTTTAAGTTTTGATTGTAGTAAAATTTTATCTATGTATGTAGGTGAAAGTGAAAAAAATGTTAGAAAAATATTTGATGAATATAAAGAATTATCAAAAAAAACAAAAACAGAGCCAGTATTGCTTTTAAATGAAGCAGATCAGTTTTTAAGCAACAGAGTCACAGGGCAATCAAGTGGTAGTGATAAGATGCATAACCAAATGCAAAATATATTTTTAGAACAAATTGAACGATTTGATGGCATTTTAATAGCTACAACAAATTTACTAGATAGTATTGATAAAGCTTTTAGTAGAAGATTTAATTATAAAATTGAATTTAAAAAACCTGATCAAAATCAAAGAAAACAATTATGGCAAAATATGATTCCAAAAAATTTACCTATAAAAGAGAAATTAAATTTTGAAAAACTTTCATCTTTTGCCCTTACAGGTGGGCAAATTGAGATGATTATAAAAAATACTGCTTATAAAATTGCAATACAAGATGAACCATTATTTACAACAGATGACTTTATAAAACAAATAGAAATTGAACAATCAAATATGTTTGATAAAGAACATAAAGCGGGATTTGTTATATAAGGTAACCTCGAAAAATTATGTATTAAAAATGCAATAGTTTTTTTATAAAAGTGTTATTTTTGTGGTATTTTTAGTTATCTATAAAGTCTATTAATAATTCATATAAGTTGATTTAATTTTTTAAGTTTTTATTTAGTTCAATTGTACAATAATACCGTTGTACTAATTAATATTTAGTATAATTTTTAATAAAAAGGATTATTATGCAAATAAAAAAACTTGGAAACTTAATAGCATATTCTTTAGTTGCTAGTGCAATCTTGGTTGGTTGTAGTAGTTCAGATAGTGATTCATCAAGTGGAACAAATGTAGAAGTAGAAAGAGGAAAAGTTTATGATGCTAATGTAACAGATGCTGCAGGACACAAAGCAACTGTACAAGTTGGCTCAAATATATATACTTTTGGTGTTACTCCAACATATCCTATTACTGTAAGTGGTGGTTGGATTGATGTAGATGGAGATGGTAATATGACAACAGCTGATATTACCCTAGATATAAATATGACCTCTTATAGCAATATTGTAACACCTATTACAACTTATATATCAGATAGTAATAAAACTATTAGAGAACAAAAAATGGCACAATTAATGAATGATATGAATATTTCAGAAAGTGAATTACTAAAAGTACCATCAAAAGCAAATGCAACAGCTATTTTACTTGCAAATGCAATTTATGAAAAAGCAAAAGAAGCACATACAACTAATATGTCAAATATAACTTTTAATGACTTAAATACTACATTTACATCTTTAAAAACATTTTATGAACAATCATGTCAAAATATGAAAGGTGTAGAATTAGCAAAAGCTATAGAAAATCAAGTAGTTAATACTGATCTTGCAGGGTTAGTTACAAAATTAGACCAAGCAAAAATAGATGAAATTAAAGCTCAAAGAGATGATAAAAATACATCAGCTACAACTTTTGCATATAACAATGAACAACAAATAATTATGTTTAAAGATACAAATAAAACTGAAGCTGAAGTTAAAACACAATTAGCTACTAATTTTGCAGGAACTATCTCTAAAGTATATACAGAAACTGGAAGTTGCACATCAATTGATAATTTTAAAAATTTAACTTTACAAGATTCAAATATCACAGGATATAAATATGTTGATGTCAATGCTAGTCATTATTGTTATGAATTAAATGAAAATACAGGTTCAAATAATTATATTATAGTTTACTAAAAAACTATATTTTAAGATTAGAAATAATTACTATTTCTAATCTTTATCCACCTAAATAAGATTCTTTTACTCTTGGATCATGTAATAAATCAGAAGAATTTCCTTCTAAAGATATTTTGCCATTTTCTAATACATAGGCTCTATTTGAAGTTTTTAGAGCTAAAAAAGCATTTTGTTCTACTATAAAAATAGTTGTTCCTAACTCTTTTAATTCTTTGATAACTTGAAAAATTTCATCAACAATAATAGGAGCAAGACCCATACTAGGTTCATCAAGAAGTAATAGTTTTGGCTTACTCATTAAAGCTCGTCCCACTGCTACCATTTGTTGTTGCCCACCTGAGAGTGTTCCTGCATATTGATCTTTTTTCTCTTTTAAAATAGGAAATCTTTTATAAATATCTTCCAAATCTTGTTGGATCTGTTTATCATCTCTAATATAAGCACCTAAAAGAAGATTTTGTTCTACACTTAAGACATTAAATAATCCCCTACCTTCAGGAACTTGAGCAATACCAAGTTTTACCCTTTTATTTGAAGAAGTTTTTGTTATATCGTTATTTTGAAATATAATAGAACCATTTTTAGGGGTTTCCAAAGCACTTATTGTTCTTAATAATGTTGTTTTCCCTGCACCATTTGCACCAATTAAAGATACAATTTCACCCTCATATATTTTCAATGATATATCATCTAAAGCGATAATTTGATTATAATTGCAACTTAAATTGTTAATTTCTAATATTTTATTCATAACCACTACCTAAATATGCTTTAATTACATCTTCATTATTTGCTATCTCTTGTGGTGTTCCTGAAGCTAATTTTTGCCCGAAATTCATCACAGTAATATAATCAGATATATCCATAACCATCTTCATATCATGTTCTATAAGGATAATAGTTACTTCATCTTTTACAACAGTTTTAATAAGTTGGGAAACTTCTGCTGTTTCTTTTGGATTTAGCCCAGCTACAGGTTCATCTAAAAGTATTAATTCAGGAGAAGTAGCTAAAGCTCGTATAATTTCTAGTTTTTTTAAAATTCCATAAGATAAATTTTGTGCTTTTGTATAAGCAAATTTTTCAAGCCCTATTAATGATAAAAGATGTAAAGCTCGTTTTGTATATCTTTGTTCATCTTCTATAATAGATTTTGTTCTAAATGAACTTTTAAAAATACTTTTATCCATATATTTATCAAAGCCTAATAAGACATTTTCCAAAACAGTCATATTGCTACAAATTTCAAGATTTTGAAAAGTTCTACAAATACCACGATAAACAAGTTTATTTGTTGAGATATTTGTAATATCTGCTCCATCTAAAAATACAGTTCCACTATCAACTTTATAAACACCTGTAATCATATTAACCAAAGTTGTTTTCCCTGCACCATTTGGACCTATTATAGAATGAATTGTTCCTTTTTGCACATTGAAACTAAGATTATCAACAGCAGTAACACCACCAAATTTTTTAGTTAGATTAGTTACTTGTAACATTCTTTGTCCCTTTTTTTTCTACGATTTTATCCCATAAAGAAGAGATCCCTTTTGGCATAAAAATCATAACAGCAACAACAATAAGCCCAAAAATCAATGTTTCATACTCTTCAAAAGCAGTTAAAAATTGTGGTAATACTGTTAAAATAACTGCTCCAAATATAGCTCCATAAACTCTTCCAAGTCCCCCTAATACAACCATAACTACAAGTTCAATAGAGTGTGCAAAACTAGCCTCTCCTGGAGAAATAAAACCACTAAAAAAAGCATACAAACTACCTGCAATCGTTGCAATTACAACAGATAAAACAAATACAATACTTTTATAATGAGATACATCAATCCCTACACTTGTAGCTGCATTTTGACTATCATGAATAGATTTTAAAATTCTTCCAAAAGGGGAATTAATCAGATTTTCAAAAAGATATATAAACAATACAAGCAAAACTGCTACTAAAATATACCATTGCAAACTATCTACAAGCTCATATCCAAAAAAAGTAAAAGAATCAACACTCATACCATCTGTTCCACCTGTAAGATCTTCTTCAACTTCAAGTACAATATTGATAATAATACCAATACCAAGTGTTGCCATAGCAAGATAATGACCTTTTAGTTTTAAAATAGGTTTTGAAATAATAAATCCAAGTATAGACATAAGAACTATAGATAAAAATATACTAAAAACAGGTGAAAATTGATAATTTGATACTAAAATAACAGAAATATAAGCCCCAAGCCCTGCAAAAGCACCATGCCCAAGACTTACTTGCCCTGCATATCCCATCAAAAGATTTAAACCTATACATATCATAGCATTAAGGATAGCTACAATTGCTATCTCATAATGAAAATCATTTTGAAATAAAAATGGAGCAACTACTAAAATAGCAGTTAAAATTAAAATTTCTTTATTAGAGTTTATAGTTTGTAGTAGGTAGTTTGTAGGTTTATTTTTCATTATTTCCCTCATTTAAATAGTTTTTTAAACCATTTAACATTTTATGAATTTCATTAAGTTCTTTTATCCATTTAAATCCTGTATCTTTTTTAATATAATCTATTTCTATCCCTATATAAATTTGAGTAATCAACTCAGCAATGGAACCTTTTGCTATAGTTAAAAATCTATTTTTTTCTTTAGCTCCATTTTTTTCCCAGCCTTCAGCTATATTACTTGCAATAGATAAACTGCTTCGTGTAATTTGGTCTTTAAAACTAAAATCTTTAGATTCTTTAAAATATTTATAAATTTCTACACTTATTCTACAACTTCTTTTCCAAACATCTAAACTTTCACATTTCATCCCTACAACCTACTAACTACTAACTATTCACTATCTTACACTCTTTGTGCTTTTAAATTACCAAATAACCCACCTGGTGCAAAAAATAAAATACCAAGCAATACAACAAATGCAACAGCATCTTTATATTCACTTGAAATATATCCAGCAACAAAAGCTTCTAAAATACCGAGCAATAATCCACCAGCAACTGCTCCAAAAGGATTTCCAAGCCCACCTATAATAGCTGCACAAAAACCTTTAAGTCCCAACATAATACCAACTTCATAATTTGTTGAAGTAATAGGTGTTAGTAAAATTCCACCAATAGAAGCAATAACAGAAGAGATAACAAAATTTAACATTAAAATATTTTTAATATTAATCCCCATAAGTTTTGCAGCATCTTTATTATTTGATACAGCTACCATAGCAAGTCCTGTTTTTGTTTTTTTAAAAAATAAAAACAATCCAATAACAATAAAAATTGCAATGGCAATTATTATTAAAGCTTGATATGTGATAGTTGCCCCAAATATTGTAACTGTTCCATCTCCTAAAAGTGGTGGTAAAGTATGTAGTTCTTTATCAAATACAACACTTGCTAATCCTCTTAAAACAATAGCAAAACCAAGAGTTAAAATAATCAAAGAGACTTCAGAACTATTTTTGGATAAATCAATTAATTTGTATAATGCTATACCTATAAGTGAAGTTATAACGATCGCTAAAAAAAATGCAACTTCAGCAGGAAGTCCAAGTTTTATTAAAAAAACTGAACTCATTCCCCCTATCATTACAAATTCACCTTGAGCAAAATTAATAATACCTGTTGAATTATAAATTACAGTAAATCCAACTCCCACAAGAGCATAAATAAAACCTACTGTAATACCAGATAAAAAAAATCCAAAAAATTCACTCATTTTTTATTGCCTTCTATAGAATTAAGAATTATTTTACTATTGTCCAATCTCCATTATGAATCTCAAGCATAATCATACCTGTTTTTGTATCAAGTCCTAAGTGATCTTTTTTACTCATATTAACAATTCCATCAACCCCTTGGAAATTTTTAAGATTTTCTATACCATCTCTAATTTTTTGTGGATTTGTTGAATTTTGTGCTTTTATAGCTTCAACTATTGCAAAAAGTGCATCATAAGCATGTCCACCAAAAGATGCTACTTGAGTATGATAAGCTTTTTCAAAATCATTTTTATATTTTACTGCTATTTTTTTATTTGGAAAATCTGCAGGTAATTTATCAGCAACTACAACAGGTGGTGCAACAACTCTTACACCCTCAGCAGCAGCTCCAGCGATTTCAATAAATTTTTTAGAAGCAACACCATGAGATTGATAAAGTGGATGTTTTATATCTAATTGTTTATAATTTTTTGTAACAATTGCAGGTCCTTGTCCAAAACCTGGATTTAATACAGCTTGAACTTTGCTGTTATTTTTAATTTTAAGTAATTGAGATGTCATATCTGAATCTTTTTTTCCATAAGTTTCATCTGCAACAATATTTATATGGTAATCTTTTGCAACATCTTTACATTGTTTTCTCATAGATTTTCCAAATCCACCACTTCCTGAAATTAAAGCAAGATTTTTAAGACCTCTTTTATTTAAGTCTTGCATAACTTTTTGACAAGCCATTCTATCAGTTGCAACTATTTTAAATACATATTTTTTAACAGGTTTTATAATAGCAACAGCTCCAGCCATAGATAATAATGGTATTTTTGCTCTTTGAACAAATTTAATAATAGCCATAGTCTCTCCTGTAGTTGAAGGTCCAATGATAGCTACTACTTTATCTTGATTGATAAGTCTTTTTACAAAAGTAACTGCTTTTTTAGGACTTGCACCTGTATCATAAGCAATTAACTTAATTTTATCACCATTTACTCCACCATTATTATTAATTTGTTTCACATAATACTCTAAAGTTTTTAGTTCAGGATCACCCAAAAATGAAGCAGGACCTGTTGAAGCTACAATAGCACCTATTTTTATAGTTCCTGCATTTGCAACAACCATACTAGAGAATAATAAAAGTGCAAACACTTTTATAAGTAATTTTTTTAACATAATTTACTCCTTGAGATAATTTTAAAAAGTATATCACAATTAAGATAAATTTTTTTACTATTTTTTCCAATATTTATAAAAAAATTAAAAAAATATAATTTTTTACAATTATTGTAATAATTAAAGAAAAAATAGTGTATAATTATCTTAAATTTTTAATTATTAGGAATATTGATTATGAAACAAACATTAATGGGGAATGATGCAATCGCTTGGGGATTGGTTCATTCAAATATAGATATGGTAAGTGGGTATCCTGGAACTCCATCTAGTGAGATTTTAGCAACAGTACAAAAAATACAAAAAAAACTTGATCTTGATTTATATGCTCAATGGGCTACAAATGAAAAAGTTGGTTTTGAAGTTGCTTATGCGGGTGCTATTACAGGTAAACGAACATGTGCGACAATGAAACAAGTTGGATTAAATGTTGCAAGTGATGCTTTGATGAGTGCAGCTTATATAGGAAATAAAGGTGGTATGCTTTTGATTTCTGCAGATGATCCTGGATTTCATTCTTCTCAAACAGAACAAGATAGTAGAATTTTTGCCAAAGAAGCAAGAATTCCTGTACTTGATCCATCAACTCCACAAGATGCTTATGATTTTACAAAGTTAGGAATTGAATTATCAGAACAATTTGAAACACCTGTTATGTTAAGACCTGTTATGAGAGTTTGCCATGCAAGAGAAATTATAGAGATGGATGATGAAACAAATCATACTACTAATAAAGGTGAATTTATAAGAAATGTACCAAGATGGGGTGCTGTTCCAAGAGATGGAAGATTTAAGCAAGGTATTGAACAACTTCAAAGAATAGATGTTATTGCACAATATAACTGGAATAATTTTTTATCGAAAGAATTTGATAATATTGAAGGAAATGGAAAATTATTGATTATTACAAGTGGAACTGGTTATGGCTTTGTAAAAGAAACTTTGAGTGATCTAAGTCTAAAAGCAGATGTAGTCAAGGTTGTTATGCCTTATCCTCTTCCTGTTGATGAGATCAAAGCAAGATTTGGACTTTATGATACAGTTTTAGTTGTAGAAGAAACTCACCCTTGTATAGAAGAACAAATCGCTTGTGAAAAAGTATATGGTAAAAATACAAATACAACTCATAAAATAGATGAAATGAGTAAAGAAGCTATATTAAAAGCTTTACAAAATATTGAATTTTATACAGGAAAAAATATTTATGAAGTACCTAAAATAGATTTAGGATTTGATGTTCCAGCTCGTCCTCCTGCTTTATGTCCTGGTTGCCCACATAGAGATATATATTATTCTATAATGAAAGTATTTAAAAAGAAAAAATCAATTTATCCATCTGATATAGGGTGTTATACACTAGCTTTAGCTCAAGGTGCTATTGATACTATTTTATGTATGGGTGCATCTGTTGCAATGGCAAGTGGTTTTTCTATAGCTGATAAAGAGAAACAAGTAGTAGCCACTATAGGTGATGGTACATTTTTCCATAGTGGTATTCCTCCATTGTTAAATGCAATTTATCAAGGGCATCATTTTGTATTGATTATATTAGATAATTCAACTATTGCAATGACTGGTCGTCAAACTACTCCAGAAAGATTTCATCAACAAATTGATATTAAAAAAATAGTTGAGGGTATGGGGATAGAGTGTTTAGAACATCATTATAGTTATCATATGCAAGATAATATTGATTTTATGAAGACTGTTAAAGAATCTTATGAAAAAAATACAAATAGACCAACAGTTGTTGTTGTTAGAGAATTTTGTATTTTAGATAATGAAAGAGCTCCTGATTTTGTACCTGGTATTTATGCAACAGTTGATGAAGATAAATGTGTAGCTTGTGATGCTTGTACTACTATATATAAATGTCCCCCTATGAGTTATAATGATAAAGGAAAAATTGAAATTGATCCGTTCCTTTGTGCTGGATGTGCTGGATGTTTAGATGTAGTATGTCCTACAGATGCTTTTATAAAAGTTGAGAATTAAGAGTTAAGAATGAAGAGTTTTGGAATTATATTCTTGGAACCTGGACTTCAGTCCAGGCAGTAGGAAAATTTGGATATTGCGGTAATATTTGCCCAGGCTAAAGCCTGGGTTCCAAAAAAATCAGTCCAGGCAGTAGGGAAGTTTGAATTTTACTGTAATATCTGCCCAGGCTAAAGCCTGGGTTCCAAAAGGGATCGGAACCTGGACTTCAGTCCAGGCTTTTATAAAAGTAGATAGTTAATAGTGGTTAGTAGTTAAATGGAGAATAAAAAATGAATGAAATAAAATATCAAGTAGTTATAGCTGGATTTGGTGGACAAGGTGTCGTATTTTTGGTAAAAGTTCTTGCAATTTGTGCAGGAAATAGAGATTTACCCTTTTTAGGTACAGAAAATCATGGTATGAGTCAAAGAGGTGGTGCTGTTAGTTGTGATATTAAAATTGGAAATTTCACCAATCCTGTAATAGACAAAGGTCAAGCTAATCTTTTAATAGGGTTGGATAAAAATGAAAGTCTTAGAAATATATCATATTTAAAACAAGATGGAGTAATGGTTACAAATGCAAAAGATGATTATCCAAGTATCCCTTTTGAATTACATAGGGTTGATGCAAATCAAAAAGCATTAAATAAAGAATTTGATATACAAGGATTAAATGTATTTATGTTGGGTGTAACTTTGGCAAATGTTAAAAATTTTCCTTTTAGTGTTGATGAAATTAAAACAGCATTAAAACAAATGAATAGCAAAGTATATGAACAAAACTTAAAGATACTTGAATTAGGTATGAATAGTTAAGGATAAACTATGTTACAAAAATTAAAAAATTATTTAGAAGAATTTGATAGATTTGCCAAAAAAAATGAAATGCAAATAGATGAAGTAGCTGAGGGTTATGCCAAAACTTCTATGGTAGTAAAAGATTTTCATCTAAACGGGGCAAATGTAGTACATGGTGGAGCTATTTTTACACTAGCTGATTTTGCTTTTGCAATAGCTTCAAATTCACATGGAAGAATTGCACTTTCTATTAATTCATCTATTTCATTTATAAGTAGTGCTAAAGAGGGTGAAAAATTAATTGCTATTGCAAAAGAGGTTGATTTAAGTCATAAGCTAGGTACATATAATGTAGAAGTGAAAAATGAAAGTGGTAAAATTATCGCATCATTTTTAGGAACAGTTTATAGAAAATCTGATGAAATAAAATTATAAAGGGGAAAATATGGTATGGAATAAAATAGAAACAGCAAGAAGAGAAGATATAGAGTCTTTACAATTAAGTAGATTACAAGATACAGTTCAAAGAGTATATTCTTTAACTCCATTTTATCAAGATAAATTTAAAGAACTTGGTATCACTCCAAGTGATATTAAAACGATTGATGATGTTAAAAAATTACCTTTTACAACTAAAAAAGATCTAAGAGCACATTATCCATTTGGACTTTTTACAGTTCCTATGAGTGAAGTTGTTAGAATCCATAGCAGTAGTGGTACAACAGGTAAACCAACAGTTGTAGGATATACCAAAGCTGATATGGATGTTTGGGATGAAGTTATGGCAAGAGTTATGACTATGGCAGGAGCAACAAGTAATGATGTTGTACATAATGGTTATGGATATGGACTTTTTACAGGGGGACTTGGTTTTCATAATGGAGCAGCTAAAATTGGAGCAGCTGTTGTTCCTGCAAGTGGTGGTATGACAGATAGACAACTTATGCTACTTAGAGATTTTGGAGCAACTATTTTAGCTGCAACTCCTACATTTGCACTTCATATGGCAGAAGTTGCTAAAAAAACAGGTGGAAATTATTTACAAGATTATAAACTTAAAGCTGGTATTTTTGGAGCAGAGCCTACAAGTGCAGGACTTAAAAAAGAGGTAAGTGAAGCTTGGGGTATTGATTATCATGAAGTATATGGATTAAGTGAAATTATAGGACCAGGTGTTGCTTGTAGTTGTAAACATTCTGATTTGTTACATGTATTTGAAGATCATTTCTTATTTGAGATTATAGATAGTAAAACAGGGGAAGTTTTACCAGATGGACAAAGGGGAGAATTAGTTATAACTTCACTTACAAAACAAGCTTTACCGCTACTTAGATATAGAACAGGAGATATAACTTCTATAACAAAAGAGCCTTGTAAATGTGGTAGAACTATGCTTAGAATGGAATCTATTGTAGGACGAGCTGATGATATGCTGATTATAAGTGGTGTTAATGTTTATCCTTCTCAAATAGAACATGTTATAGCAAATACTGATGGAGTTAGTCTAAATTATCTTATTATTGCAGATAAAAAAGGGTATCTTGATAAACTAGAACTTCAAGTAGAAGTTGAAGAAAATATCAATTTTGAAGATAAAGAAAAAATATCACATATTCAAAAATCATTACAAAATGCAATTTCAAACAATCTATATATCAATGTAGCAATAACACTTGAACCAGCACATACTATAGAAAGAAGTATGGGAAAAGCTGTACGAATTATAGATAAGAGAAAATAATGTTAAATAATAGACAAATAAGTGAGATTTTTGAAGTTCAAGTAAATACTTTATATAATTGGCAAAAAACAAAACCAAAATTATTCAAATATCTTCAAAATGCAGATTATAATGCAAGTAGAAATGAAGAGATCAATGTTTTATTGAAAGAATATTCAAAAGAGTTTCAAAAATCATTTACCAAATATGAAATTGCATACTTAATAAACTCTATATTTACTTTAAAAAGTATTGATGATGTAAAAAATATAGCTAAAATTTTTATAGAATCTGAGTATAAAAATATACCAAAAAATAGAGATATGATTTTAAATATTTATGATAAAATTGCTATAATGAATTTGATTGAAAAATATATTTTATATAAAAAAATATATAAATATAGAAAAAAACAACTACAAGATAAAGATATTGAATCTTTATTTTATGAATTTATAAAAGGGGAATAAAATGGAAAAAATACCGTATCTACAAACAGTACCAGATGAAAATGGATTTTTTGGAAAATATGGAGGAGCATATATCCCTCCACAACTTGAAGAGCCATTTAAAGAGATAAGGGAAGCTTATGCTAAATTATCTAAATCTAAAGAATTTAATGATGAATTAAGTTATATTAGAAAACATTTTCAAGGGAGACCAACTCCTGTGTATCACTGTAAAAATTTAAGTAATTTTATAGGTGGTGGTCAAATATATCTAAAAAGAGAAGATTTAAACCATATGGGAGCTCATAAATTAAATCACTGTATGGCAGAGGGGTTACTAGCAAAATATTTAGGGAAGAAAAAACTTATTGCAGAAACAGGTGCAGGGCAACATGGAGTTGCACTTGCTACAGCTGCAGCTTATTTTGGACTTGAATGTGAAATTCATATGGGGGAAGTTGATATAGCAAAAGAACATCCAAATGTTATAAGAATGCAAATCCTTGGAGCAAAAGTTGTTCCAGCTACTCATGGACTTAAAACTTTAAAAGAAGCAGTTGATAGTGCTTTTAATGCTTATGTAGCAGATCCTGATACTCAACTTTTTTGTATAGGAAGTGTAGTGGGACCAAATCCATTTCCAAAAATGGTAAGAGATTTCCAAAGTGTTGTTGGATTTGAAGCACGAGAACAATTTTTGGAATTAACAGGAAAATTACCAGATATGGTAACTGCTTGTATTGGTGGTGGAAGTAATGCTATGGGTATTTTTAGTGGATTTTTAGATGATGATGTAAAACTTTATGGAGTTGAACCATTAGGTAAAGGTACAAAATTAGGAGAACATAGTGCAAGTTTAACTTATGGTGAAGAGGGTATTATGCATGGGTTTAATTCTATTATGCTAAAAGATGAAAATGGAGAACCAGCACCTGTTTATTCTATAGGTAGTGGAATTGATTACCCATCTGTTGGACCTGAACATGCTTATTTAAAAGATTTAGGTAGAACAAATGTAGGACTTTGTGATGATGATGAAGCAGTAGATGCTTTTTATAAACTATCACAACATGAAGGGATTATCCCAGCACTTGAATCATCTCATGCTGTTGCATTTGCTATGAAATATGCCGCTCAAAATCCAAATGAATCTATTTTAGTTAATCTAAGTGGAAGAGGAGATAAAGATATAGATTTCGTAGTAGAAAAATATCCTATTCCAACTAAATAATCTTACTAAAACTCTTGACAAAAAAGATTTTTTAATATATAATTTTAGCACTCAAATAACTTGAGTGCTAAATATAAGAAATTTTACAATAAAAGGAGTAAAAATGAACTTCATACCATTTGGAGATAGAGTTTTAGTAAAAGCACAAGAAGCTGAAGAAAAAACAGCAGGTGGGATTATCTTACCAGATAATGCAAATAAAGAAAAACCAACTCAAGCAGAAGTAATCAAAGTAGGTGGAACACCTAAACATATAGAAGTTGGTGATACTGTAATTTTCTCTCAATATGCTGGGACAAAAATCACTTTAGAAAATGAAGATTACCTAATCCTTGAAACATACAAAGATATCTTAGGAATAATCAAAAAATAATTATAATTTAATAAATAAAAGGAGATATTATGGCAAAAGAAATATTTTTTAGTGATGATGCAAGAAACAAATTATACAACGGTGTAAAACAATTATCAGATGCAGTAAAAGTAACAATGGGACCAAGAGGAAGAAATGTTCTTCTTCAAAAATCATTTGGTTCTCCAGCTATCACAAAAGATGGTGTAAGTGTAGCAAGAGAGATTGAACTTCCAGATGCTTTAGAGAATATGGGTGCTCAACTTGTAAAAGAAGTAGCAAGTAATACAAATGATGAAGCTGGGGATGGAACAACAACTGCTACAGTATTAGCACACTCTATTTTTAAAGAGGGGCTTAGAAATGTAACAGCTGGAGCTAATCCTGTTCAATTAAAAAGAGGTATGGATAAAGCAAGTGAGCAAATTTTGGAAGAGCTTAAAAAAATCTCAAAAGTTGTAGATACAAAAGAACAAATTGCTCAAGTTGCTACAATTTCAGCTAATAGTGATAGTGCTATTGGAGATATGATTGCAGAAGCTATGGACAAAGTTGGAAAAGATGGAGTTATCACTGTAGAAGAAGCAAAAGGGATCAATGATGAACTTGATGTAGTTGAGGGTATGCAATTTGATAGAGGTTATTTAAGCCCTTATTTTGTGACAAATACAGATAAA
>Ga0256828_1000831_pt1 | contig 20016 bp, 14 predicted proteins | sample CV88metaG_FD_185993 | JGI IMG/M metagenome (GOLD analysis project Ga0256828, IMG submission 185993) | Hydrothermal vent microbial communities from East Pacific Rise, Pacific Ocean - CV88 | ecosystem: Environmental > Aquatic > Marine > Hydrothermal vents | place: Pacific Ocean: East Pacific Rise...
AGATGGGTAACTCAGAGGTTGGACATATGAGCATAGGTGCAGGTAGAGTTCTATATCAAGATTTGGTCAAGATATCTTTGGCAATTGATAATGGAACGATTGAGCAGAATGAGGCGTTAAATATTATACTAAATAAGAGTCTTCGAATACATATTATTGGGCTATTGAGCGATGGTGGTGTACACTCACATATTGAGCATATTGTAGGATTAGCCAAACTTGCAGAAAAAAGAGGCAAAGAGGTTTTGTTACACCTTATTACAGATGGTCGTGATGTATCTCCTAGCTCTGCTTATAGTTATGTGGAGCAGGTAGAGGATATCTGTAATGATAATATTAAAATAGCTACTATTGGTGGTCGTTTTTATACTATGGATAGAGATAATCGTTGGGATAGAGTAGAAAAAGGTTACTCTGCCATTGCTACTGCTACCTCTTTTAGTGATTTATCAGTCAAAGATTATATTCAATCCTCTTATGCATCTAATATCTATGATGAGTTTATAGAACCTGTAGCACTAAATGGTTATGATGGAATGAAAAATGGTGATGGTATCATCATGGCAAACTTTCGTTCAGATAGATTTCGTGAGATTACCACTGCTTTAGGAGATAGTGATTTTGATAAGTTTAATAGAGAGTTTTTGTCATTAAATATTACAACTATGACACAGTATGATGCATCTTTTCCTTATCCTATTATGTTCTCAAAAGATGTTCCTGTTAATACCTTAGCAGAGGTAGTATCAAATGCAAAACTTACTCAACTACATACAGCAGAGACCGAAAAGTATGCTCATGTAACCTTTTTCTTTAATGGTGGTGTAGAAGAGCCTATGATAGGAGAGAGTCGTGTTCTTATCCCTAGCCCAAATGTTAAAACTTATGATATGCAACCAGAGATGTCTGCTCCACAAGTGGGAGAGGCTGTTAGGAATGGAATGGATGAGGAGTATGATTTAATTATCGTAAACTTTGCAAATGGTGATATGGTAGGTCATACAGGAGATTATGAGGCTGCTTGTCTAGCTGTCTCTGCTGTTGACAAAGAGATAGGTCAGATACTAAAAAAAGCCAAAGAGAAAGAGTATGCAATTGTACTAACTTCTGACCATGGTAACTGTGAGGAGATGAGAGATAGTGAGGGAAATGTTCTAACAAACCATACAGTAGGTGAAGTATGGTGTTATATAATGGCTGATGGTGTAGAGAAGTTAAATGAGGGTGGAGGTCTAAATAATATCGCTCCAACCGTATTAAAGGTTATGGGATTAGATATTCCTAGTGAAATGGATAACCCTTTATACTAAAAGCGTCTCCAAAAGGCTAAACTAAATAGGATATAGACAGTATAACACTCCAATCTACCAATAATCATAGCTATGGAGAGAACTACCTTGTCTATATCACTAAAAAATGAGAAATTTTCAGCAGGTCCTACTTGTGAAAACCCAGGTCCAATATTTCCCACGATAGCCAATGCACCAGAAAAAGCTGTCATCATATCAAAACCTTGTACATATATATATAACATGACCAATAAAATAGTTAACATATATAAAATAAAAAAGCCTGTAATGGAACGCATTACTCTATCAGACTGTTTAGTTTTATCGACAAAAATAGAGACGATGGTATGAGGATGTATTATCTGTTTAAACTCTGAAAAGAGTGTCTTAAAGATAATAACCAATCGGATAACTTTAATTCCTCCTGCTGTTGAACCTGCATTTCCTCCCACAAACATAGCAATAAATATAGTAGCAATAGCCAAATGTGACCATGTACTATAATCTATGGTAGCAAATCCTGTAGTAGTCAAAACAGAGGCTATGGAAAAAAATGAGTGTTTAGCAGAGGTATATAAGGAGGCGTTACCCATATCCATATGAATAAAAGTGAGTATGCTTCCTAACGTTAAAAAGATAGTTAGATACCATTTTACCTCTTCATTTTTATATCCTGTGATATCCCCATGAAAAAATTTAAGATGAGCTAAAAAGTTTATACCTGAGAGTATCATAAATATAGTAGTAGTCCAGATAATTCCATCATTTTGATAATATCCCAAAGAGCTGTTTTTAGTTGAAAATCCTCCTGTAGAGATAGTAGACATTGCATGATTGAGTGCATCAAACCAACTCATACCAAAAAACTTTAACAAAACCATATCTACAACTGTCAACAAAGAGTAGATACCCCACAAAATAAGGGCTGTATCTTTGATTTTTGGGGTAAGTTTTTCTAGTTGTACACCTGTCGCTTCGGCTTTAAAGAGAGAGAGACTTCCTGTAGGGTTTATCATGGAGAGTAGTCCTACGCTCAATACAATTACACCCATTCCTCCAAGCCAATGCATCAAACTTCTGTGAAAAAGAATAATATGAGGCAGAGACTCTATATCGGTATAGATGGTAGCCCCTGTAGTAGTAAAACCACTAATAGCCTCAAAGAAAGCAGAGGCAAAAGAGATGTCACTATAGGCATAGAGAGGAATTGCACCCAATAGACCAAAAAGTATCCACAAAATATTAGCTGTTACAATACTACCTTTGATTTTTAGATTAAATTGATGCTGTTTAAACCAAAACCAAATAGTAATATTGACTATAAAAAATAGAGTATCATAGAGCAGAAATTTAATATACTCTTCACCATAAAGATAAGCAACAAATACATCAAAAAGAAAAATAATTGATAAAGTGAGATTTATAAGAGAGAGAACTTTTATAATATTTTTATAGTCCATAAATCCACTCTATCTCTTTTAGATTTTTATTGTTAGCAAATAGAATAATAATGTCACTCTCTTTAAATTGAGTTGTCTCTACAAAAGGAAAAAGTTGATTATTTTTAATATAGAAGAGTATAGATGTATCTGTTTTTATCGGTTTCAAATCTCTATTTAAAAATTTTGAATTTTCAAAAAATTTATACATTAAAATAGTAGCTTTCTCTCCACAAAAAATCTTTTGAACCACCTTTGTTCTTGAGTTAATATGCTCCATAATAGTATTATAGGCACTCATTTTAATTCCTCTTGCCAATAGAATATTGAGTGAATGTAAAAGGTTATAATACTCTATATCATCAAGTACAGAGATAACTTTTTTTATGCCTCTCTCTTTTGCCTCTAGTGCTTTGATAATATTATACTCATCATTATGTGTAGCCGAAATAAAGATATCAGCCTTATCAATTCCCTCCTCTTGTAGCAGTGATGAGGTCTCGTATTTGGTATGAATAACAGAAGCTTTTCCCCCTAACTCCTCATTAGCAATTTTACAAAGAGATAGATTTTTTTCTATGATTTTTACATTTTTCCCCATCTCTATAAGCTGTTTTGCCACATCTATACCGAGCCTATCCCCTCCTGAGATAACACAGTTTTTACCACTTGCACTAACATCAGAATTTAACCTCTCACAGATAGGTATAATATCACTCTCTAATCCAAAAATATAGACTAAATCATTAGGTAAAATCACATCCTCTTTTTGAGGTATAAAAAAGTTTCGCTCTCTCTCTATTCCTGCAATAACAAACTTCTCTGACACTATTTTAATAGGTTGAACATCCTTTGAGACTTGAACAGATACAAGTTTATATGGTGTACATTCAAAATTTTTAACATTATTAAATCTATGATTTTCAAGCATAGAGACAATTGAATTTGAAGTTAGTTTGATGGGAAAGATTATTTTTTCAATATTAAGCTTTTTTTTAATTAAATCATTGGGATAAAAGTGACTCTTTAGTCGTATAAAAATCCTCTCTATATCCAGAATCATATCAGCAATTAGAGTAGAGACAATATTTACATTATCATTGTTAGTAACACTAATAAAGAGGTCAAATCTCTTATCCATCAATTTCTGATAGGTATTTATCTCCTCTGCATCTCCCTTGACAGCTAAAATATCCAAACTCTCCTCTATCTTTTGAAGAGCTTCACTGTTTTTATCAATAATTGTTACATTATGGCTTTCAGATAACTTTTTTGCAAGATTAAACCCTACCCCACCTGCACCGATGATTATAATATTCATATCGTAACCTAAAAATTTATTTAAAACATACATTATAACATGACTACACTTTAGATAAAAAAATGAATTAAGGAGAGTTTAAAATATTATATTACTTAAAAATATTTAAAATAATTTGTCTTTTAAGACTAATCTTACCTAGCTTTATAAAATATATAACTTTTTCATTATAGATAAGATATAATCTCAAACAAAAATTTAATAATGGATATAATTTATATGGATAATTTTGGATATATTGGAATCTCTTTACTTTTACTACCTTTATGGATTTTCATCTATACCAAAGCAAAAAGATTGAGAGTAAGGATGAGAAATTCAGGTGTATATGTGGGATTAGTAGCAGTAGTTACAGAACCTATTTTTATGATTGATTATTGGACTCCACCTTCTCTATTTGGAATAGATGGTTTCTATATTGTAGAAGATTTTATATATGGTTTTTTAATCTCAGGTATCTCAATCTCTATTTATAATTTTGTATTTAATATTAGTTATAAAACAAAATATAAAAAATATAAAAAAGCTTCTGTAATATTAACAGTAGGAATGTTATTGTCATTTTTAATCTTTAATCTTATATTCAAATACAATTCAGTTTTATCTATTAGTTATAGTGTTATTGTAGCTACACTTATTATGATAACATATAGAAAAGACCTCCTTCTTCCTGCTTTTCTTTCAGGTGTTATGTTGGTTGTTATCTCTACAATAATCTATACTCTTATTTTTAATTTTATATTAACCTCCTATTGGTACGATTATTGGAAATTAGCCAACAGCTCCTATGGGTATTTTATACTTGGAATTCCATGGACTGAATATCTATGGTATTTTACATTAGGTTTCTATATTTCAATTGTTTATGATTTTGCTTCGGGAACAGCAAAAGAGATTAATTTAAGGAGTTAATTTCAATAAAATTGAATATATAAAATCCTCATTTACACTTAAATAAAAACAAATAGTATAAAAATAAGAAAAAAAACTGTTTACCGTACTGAGTTAAAAGCCAATATTGGATATTCTCTTCAATAGATTAAAAATAGAAAAAATAATAGCTCACTAACTACTAGTATTCCTAACATACAATTTATAATCTTTTTTATAATTGGATTTGAGTAGAGATAGTTTAACCCTTTACCAAATATAAATGCCAATAGTGCAAATGAGCCTACAAAATAACGAAAATCAGTATTACAGATAGATGGATACATTACAATAAATTTTATTACCAATATGAAATTGATAAACAAAATAGTAAACACTGTTTTACTTAATAGAGACTCACGCCATAAATTAATAGTATAAACTATAAATCCAACGATAAAAAGAGAACCAGAAATTAAAACCAACTGCATTGCTATATGAAGATAGAAGTTTTTGTTTATCCAAAAAGCATAATCAAACTCACCAAAAAACATTGTTCCATATTGATAGGTTAAAAAAGAGTGTCTAATGCTATCTTCACCAAATACATAACTCTCTCCTACTTTAATTAAATCAATAATATGAAATGAGAGAAAATAGCTCCAATCCAAACTATCTATTGTCTGTTTTGGGAATTTGGCACTATTAACCATATAAAAACTATCTTCCAAAGGCATATATAGTCGTATTAGCATTATAGATAAGATAAAAATTCCAACTATACCATACAGATAGAGCTGAGATTTAGCAAGAGGCTCTCTCTCTATTGAACTTTTTAGATAGTTGATAATAAGTAGTATAAAAAGTAAAATCTCTACTCCTGCTGTAGATACTTTTGTTAAAAATAGAAGTGTAACTAGAGCCAATGCTCCATAAAATCCTTTTTGAAAAGCTTTTTGATAACTTTTGATAACATAATACATTGCCATAACAGAGAGTGCTATAACTAAAGAGTCGTTGTTGATTCTAGCACTTAAATAGACTATAGATGGTGTAAGTGAGAGAAAAATCATTGCTATCATCTGTACAAATCTACTTTCAGTCAAAAGCATAACTAGACGATATGAGTAGTATAGAAAAACTATAGAGCAGAAGATAGAGAAGTATCCAAGATTATATAGTGCCTCTTGGTCGCTAAAACCATTCTCTATAAATAGATGGTATAGTCCACCTGTAATAATATAATATAGTGGCTGTTGAGGAAACTCCCAACCTTTCATTGGAATAGTCGGTAGTGAGCCATTTTGTGCTATATATTTAATAAACTCAATATGCCCCTGCCAATCATGTTGAAATGTTACAATCCCATACTTTTGAAAATAGGCTACTCGAACTGCTATACCTATAAGTAGTATGGCTACTATCCATAGTGAAAAATGTTGAGGAGGAGTAGTCTGATGTATATTTTTTACTTTGTTAGATATAAAACTTTTGATTCTATTCATAATCCATATAAAAAGTAAAAATAGTAATTGAAATAGAGGTACACCCCATAAGATAAAGAGAATAATAAAATCTAAAAAGTCTATTTTTTGTCTGATTTTAGGTCTCATATCCACTGCTTGACAGATATTGTCTCCTCTTTTTAGGGGTATATTTATCTGCTCCTCTCCACGATAAAAGTAGTCATGCTTTTTACTTCTATCTAACATAATAGTTTGATTGTTACACTTTAGAGTAGTTCTATTTTGTTCTACTTGAATATGAAAATTAACATTTTGCTCTATTTTTGAGTTAATAGTAAAAGAGAAATTTCGAGAAGAGGAGGATATTTTAGAGATATCAACCCAAATAGTGAAAAAATAGATTATCCCAAAAAGAGCCATGCCTAAAAGTATAAAAAATATTTTTTTTGTTTTTATAGTATCCATATTTACATCCAATATATATTTTGAAGAGAATAGTATCTTATTTTAACTATTTTTCAGATATAATCACGCGTTTGTAAAACCTACAGACAAATTCTCATGTAGTTAATCCTTGAATGGTTGCACTTTATGTGTTAAGGGCTACAGTGGAATAAACCAAAAGACTACGGTCTCTAAAAATATTATTTTTGTCTTGAAATATATAATTTAGAATGGTTTGGAATCGGAGGCTTTAGCCCCGAACAAGACGAGGCTAAAGCCATCGTTTCCAAAACTGCACAAACTATATATTTTTGGACTTTTGCAAGGAGCAAAATATGGTAACAATGAAAGATTTATTAGAATGTGGTGTACACTTTGGACACCAAACTAGAAGATGGAATCCAAAAATGAAAAGATTTATTTTTGGTGAGAGAAAAAACATCTATATTATCGACCTTCAAAAAACTCTTAGATACTTCAAATATACATACAATGTAGTAAAAGAAGCAGCATCAGAGGGTAAAACTGTAATCTTCGTAGGAACAAAAAAACAGGCTCGTTCAGCTGTTAAAGAACACGCTGAAAGATGTGGAATGCCTTATGTATCTACAAGATGGTTAGGTGGAATGTTAACAAACTATCCAACAATGAAAAAATCTATCAGAAAACTTGAAATCATTGAGCAGATGGAAGAGAATGGTCAACTTGAACTTCTTACTAAAAAAGAAGCACTTATGTTACTTAGAAAAAAAGCTAAACTTTCAGCTTATCTTGAGGGTTTCAGACATATGAAAAAACTTCCAGATATGATGTTTGTTATTGATGCAGTAAAAGAGCATATTGCAGTTAAAGAGGCAAGAAGAATGGGTATGAAAGTTGTTGCACCACTAGATACTAACTGTGACCCAGATGTTGTTGATTACCCAATCCCAGGAAATGATGATGCTATCCGTTCAATCAACCTTTTCTGTAAAGAGATGGCTGAAGCGATTATTGAAGGTCAAGCTGAACTAGCAGAAAAAGAGGGTGCATCAGCTGAAAATGCTCCTATAGCTGATGAGGCTCTTGGTGAAGCTATGATGGCTCAAAAAGAGGACCCAATTGTAGTAGCTGAAACAGCTGTACCATCTGATGCTGAAGTAAAAGAGATTGTTGCTGAAGCTGTAGAAGAGGCAGAGACACAAAAAGATGAGCTTACAAAACTTACAGGTATTGGTAAAGTTGGTCAAGATAATCTATACGAAGCAGGTATCACAACATTTGCTCAAATTGCATCAATGAGTGAAGATGAGGCAAAAGAGGCAAAAATAAAAGCTGAAGCTATTGCAGAAGCTAAAGAATTGGCAGGAGCGTAATTCATGGCAAACTTTGGACCAAAAGATATTAAAAAACTAAGAGAGACTACATCTGCTGGTATGATGGATTGTAAAAATGCGTTAAAAGAGACTGATGGTGACTTTGATGCTGCAATCGCATGGTTAAGAGAAAAAGGTCTTGGAGCTGCGGCTAAAAAAGCTGGAAAAGTTGCTGCAGAAGGTGTTGTTTCTGTAGAGGTTTCTGACAATAAAGCAGTTATTGTTGAGATTAACTCTCAAACTGACTTTGTTGCTCAAAATGATACTTTCAAAGCTGTTGTTGCTGAAATTACAAAACACGCTTTTGATAATAACTTAGCTGATGCTGATGCTATTAACTCTTCTGAGATTAATGGTCAATCATTTGCTGATTATCTATCACTACAGATTGCTACTATTGGTGAAAACCTAGTAGTTAGACGTGCTGGTATGATTGCTTCAGATGATGATACTGTTGCTATCAATGGTTATGTTCATGCAAATAGCAGAGTAGCTGTTCTTCTTGGTGCGAAATGTGAAGATGCCCAAACTGCTAAAAAAGTAGCTAGTGAGCTTAAAAATGTTGCAATGCACGCAGCAGCAATGAGTCCAAGTACACTTTCATACAAAGATTTTGACCCACAATTTGTAGCTGATGAGACAGCTGGTAGAATTGAGAAAATCAAAAAAGAGAATGAAGAGTTAGTAAGACTCAAAAAGCCTCTTAAAAATGTACCTCAATATGTATCTATGATGCAGATTACAGATGAGGTTCTTGCTGATGCAAAAACTGCTATCGAAGCAGAACTTGCATCAGAGGGTAAACCAGAAAAAATTTGGGATAGAATTGTTCCAGGTAAAGTAGCTAGATTTATCTCTGATAATACTCTGCTTGACCAAGAACTTGCACTTCTTGACCAAAAATATGTTATGGATGACTCTCTAACTGTAGCAGAGCATATCGAAAAAATCTCTGGTGGTAAAGCTACTATTACTGATTTTATTAGACTTGAAGTTGGTGAGGGTATCGAAGTTGAAGAGGAAGATTTTGCAGCAGAAGTTGCAAAACAGATGGCATAGTCACTAGACTACTCTTCTCTTCCTGTAGGACAAGGTTTTACCTTGTCCTACTCTAAAACTTCTTTATCTAAAGCTTTTTCATTGCCTTTCGTTTTTTCTGTAATCTATCTCTAATTTTATTAATCTTTTTAACCTCTTTTTCTTCTAATTCACTACTATTATTCTCTACCTCATCACCCATTTTAACGGTTAACATTTCAGATTTTTTCATTGCCAAAATTTGAGAAGAGAAGACACTTCTATGTCCTGATATTAAAAAACTAATCACAGCAGCAATCGCTGCATAGTGGGCTATATCTAAGCCAAAAAGTTCAACAGCCATAATAGTAGAAGCGATAGGTGTATTGGTAGTAGCTGATAGAACACTAACAAATCCAAGTGCCGAGAAAAGAACAAGATGTTCAGGGGAGAAGAGCATACCAAAAGTATGACCACTTGTTGCCCCGATATAGAAAATAGGGGTGATAATACCCCCACTTGCACCACTTCCTAAAGAGAGAGAGGTAAAGAGTGTTTTGATTAAAAAACTGTACCAGTGTATGTCTGTTGTGTAGAGAGGTGTAGGACTAATAGTATTGCTGATAGTATCTAATCCTAATCCAATATATTCATCTCCAAAGAGAAGTGTTAGAAGTACCAGTAAGATACCTCCTATAGATGATTTGAGATAGATATTCCATTTAACTTTCTGAATAGCTTTTGAAGTAAAAGATACAGAGACAATTATAATATAAGCAACCAAGCCAAAAAAGATAGCTGACCCTACTACTTTTGCAATAATACCCATATCAAGGGAGATACTTTGATAAAAATGAAGAGTATAGTAGGTATAGTGAATACCTAAAAGTTGAGCTGTTGTAAATGCTGCAAAACCTGCAATAAAAGAGGGTAAGAGTACATCATATAGTATTACGCCAATAATTAGTACCTCTACTCCAAAAATAGCTCCTGCTATAGGTGTACCAAAAACAGTAGCAAATCCAGCACTAATTCCACAAATAACCAATTTTTTACGGTCTTGTTTATGAAATTTAAATAAATCAGAAAATGCAGAAGCTACCCCTGCACCAATCTGCGCACCTGGTCCCTCTTTTCCTACAGAAGCACCTGCAAAGATACTTATGATAGTTGCAAAAAGTTTAACAGGTATAACAAAAATATCAATCTTTCCATCCTCTTTATGAATAGCTGATATAACTTTTTCTGTACCATGTCCCTCTGCTTTTGGTGCAAATGTTTTGACTACCCATACAGTTAAAGGTAGTGCAAGTGGTAGCAGATAGTAGTAATTAAACGGTAAAATTGAGCGAGAAGATTCTGAATACTCCAAAAGATTTAAAAAAAAAGTGACTACAGCACCAATTATAATACCGATAATTGATGAGAGAAAAAGCCACTTACTAACACTGAAAAAAATAGCGATTTGTTCTATGAAATGTTTTCTAACCATTATTAAGGAATCCTATATTATTGGAAATTTTTTGATATAACTTAAGATACCTTTTTTAACTTAACTTTAAGTACTTATCTCTTTAAAAACTCCAACAATCCCCTAATAATATCCTCTGGAGTTGGGGGACACCCTTTGATATGATGGGCAATAGGTAGATGCTCTTTTGCAGGGGCTTTTATGGCAAATGTTTTATCAAATACCGACTCCATAGCTGGACAATCTCCAAGAGTTATTACCCATTTTGGGTCTGGCATCTGCTCATAGGCATCTTTGATATGTGGAGTCATGTTAAAGGTTACTAATCCACTAAGAAGCATAATATCAGCGTGTCTTGGACTAGCAACAAAATAGATACCTAATCTCTCTAAATCATAATAGGGATTTGATAATGCGTTACACTCTGCTTCACAACCATTGCAACTTCCACTATCTACCATTCTAATTGCAAGACTACCTGCAAACTTTGCTTTAATACTCTTTTTTAACTCTTTTTTTATAGATTCTAACTCATAGTCAAACTCTATATTCTCTGTCAAAATACCCTGTTTGACTCTTTTTAACCAAAACTTTATCATAAATCATTTCCTGCATAGCTCAAATCGCAACTCTTATTTATAAGTGGAAAGTCTGCAATTATATTATTTGGCATCATACGGTGTACAACTTGCCAATTTATAAAACTAGGGTCTCTTACAAAAAATCTCTCTATTTTACCACTTGTTATCTCTATTGTCATAAAAACCTCTCCTAATGAACTCTCTACAAAACTGAAATATTCTCCATCTTTAATATCTCCATTTTTTAAAACCATACTATTTTGTCTGTAATCTTCTATAAATCTCTTTATCATCTTAATAGAGTTTTTTACCTCACAGAGTCTAACTTGAAATCTAGCACCTACATCTCCACTCTTTTGTGTGCATATCTCAAAACCGTAGCTTCTATAGAACTTATTATCTCTTCTATCTATTGCAATACCACTTGCCCTAGCTACCACTCCAACACAATCATACTGTTGTGCATTCTCTTTTGATAATACTCCTGTAGAGTCAAATCTGTCCCATAAAGAGGGTATATCCATAATCCAATTTTCAAAAAAATCTATCTCTTTGTCCAATTTATCCATAAAATCTTTTAGATAAGGTATATCAAAATTTAATTTCTCAAATCCAATAGTATCAAATCCAAAACGGTGATTTGTAAGTCTAAACATCACTCGTCTAGTATCTTCACTAAGTTTAGAGCAGTAGGCTAAAGCAGAAGCGAATCCTGCATCATTTGGGATAAATCCAAGGTCGGTAAAGTGGTGAATTAACCTCTCTAATTCAAGTAAAATAGCGTGTTCAACTCTTAAAGATGTAGGTAGAGCCATTTTTGTAGCATCAAGAGTAATATCTCTTAGTGCTATCTGATATGCTATTGACTCATTTCCACTAATTCTACTAACTATTTTTTTAGCCTCAAAGAGAGTTTTTCCCTCTAACATCTTTTCAATAGCTCTATATTTATAAAAGTGCCTAATCTCTTGATGGAGTATATCTTCACCTGCTTGTGAAAAATGAAAATGCCCAGGTTCAATAATACCTGCATGAATAGGTCCTACAGATACCTCAAAAACACCATCACCACCGATGGTCTCATATATATAGGGTACAAAATCAGTAAAATCTATCTCTTTTTGGATAAAATCTTTTCTCATAGGATATATATCTTGTGGAAATCTCTCATGATGAAGAAGTGGTCTTTTATCAAAGGCATCTTCTATTTGAATTCCAAAATCATCTCTAATTTTTCTCTCAAACCATATACAGCAGGGGTGTTTTCTCATAACGGTTTTGATTTTAGGATTCTCTTTGGGGATACTCTCTTTTATTACCTCTTCATCATAAACAGTTATTACCTCAAAATGAGTTTTTAAATCTTTTGCATATTTTGCTATAACTCTCATGCTATACCCTTTAAATAGTTTATAGTAGTTGGTAAAATAAGCACAACAAGAGATATGGCAAAGAGTATAAGTGCAAAGACTTCCGTTGCGTAGACCTCTTTTTCACTCTCCTCTCCATCATATTTCATAGATTGATAGATTGAGATAAATTTATAGAAAATCACACTTAATAGTATCAATAGAAATAGAATAGCCATAATCATTGCTAAAATATGTTTATCTACCTTTGCCATCTCTAGCATTGCTGAAAAACCGTAAAGTTCACTAAAAAACATTGGACTAGGAGGCATGGATATAATTGCCAAAAGAAATATGGAGACTAAAAATACAAAGATTTTTCCTCTTTTACCCTTATATCCTCTTAATGCTCCATCTATCTTATATTTTCCATTTGACTCCAAAACCCCTGTTGATAAAAATAGTGCAGGTTTCAAAAAGGCGTGAGCTCCAAAATGTAAAAGTGCAGGAAATACTCCTCCACTTACCCAAAAAAGAGAGATTAACGCCATATGTTCTATTCCTGATAGGGAAAAGAGTCTAATGAAATCTTTGGCTCTAAAGATTAAAAAAGAGACGATAAATATAGTAAATAGCGTATAGATAAATGTAAAGATGAAAAGATGGTTATAGTTAACCTCTTTTGCTATTTCACTAAATCTGAAAAATCCAATAATGACAGCACTCTCTAAAATTCCACTAAATAGAGCTGCTACAGGATAATATGAGGCTCTTTCTACATTGGCTAACCATAAGTTCATTGGGAAAAATCCCATTTTTATAAACATTCCTATGCTTGTGATGGCAAATCCTATCTCAAAAAGAAAAGATGATTGTATCTCTTTTGCGTGAGCGAGTAGAAGGTTAAAATTCATAGCCTCTTCACCCAAAATAGGTTTAGCACTTGCATAGATTAGTATTATTCCAAAGAGAACTAACGAAATAGCAATAGCTCCTACTATCATATAATTCCATGCCTCTCTTGATGCACTTTTTGTAAAGTTGGTCTTTATCATATAGACAGTAGAGAGAGTGGCTAATTCTAATCCTATCCAATAGATTCCCATATTATTTGCCAAAATAGAAAATATCAATCCTATCCAAAATGTAGCAAAGAATCTATAGAATTTTCTATAAGATTTAGGCGATATCTCAACATGTTTTTTTAGTGTCATTAGGGATAATGTAACCCCAATACCGACAATAGAAGAGACCAATAGAACATAGGTATTTAGATTATCGGCTACTAGATAGTCTCCTAAGATAGGATAAGGTTTATCCAACATAAATAGCTGAACAATAGGTATCAATATGGCAAATGAGCTAAAAGCTAGTAGATTATTAACTTTTGATTTTCTCATAAAGCTCATAACAAACATAATTATGGCAGGAAGTAGTAGAAAAAATATCATATTTTTGTTCTCTCTTGTTTAAATAGTAGATTGATAACTACAATAGCCATCAATAAATCAAAAAATATACCAAGCTCCACAAGCATAGGCATACCATCTGTCGCACTTATACCTAGTAGAAATAGTGAATTTTCCATACATAAGAAACCTATAATCTTGGGGGATACATTCTTATGCTCCATCATTAGCAGTAACGATAAAAAGAGCGAAGAGATACTAATGGCTACATAGTTTGAATTTGTTCCTATCATATGTGTAATCGGGTCGGCAAGATAGTAGGTAAAAACCAAAATTACAGGAATCAATATTATAGAGTAGTGAACTTGTATATTTGGTCTGATTTGACGTACAAGATTAAACTTTTGGGTCATATTCTTTAGAATAAAAGGAATAGCAATCGCTTTAATAAGAATTGTTATAACTCCTGTAATTAACATAGCGTTATCATCCAACTTAGCACCCATAAAAAGAGCCAAAAGCCCCAACATCAAAGAGTTAAGAGAGTACCATAAAAAGAGTCTATAGAGTCGTGTAGTAAAGAGTGCTGTTATCAGTGTAGCCAAAAACAGTCCTATAAAAAAATCAATCATATATTAAGCTCCTAACACATAAAAAGTGATTAATGATAAAAAGGCAAAAATAATAGACAATCCAAGAAGATTTGGAACTTTGAAGAGTCTTAGTTTTGCCATATTTATCTCTATCAACGCCACAAAAATTGCAACTAAAAAGAGTTTTGCAATAAATATAGTTAAAGCTATTAGTGGAGAGTACTCAAATCCAAAAGGTAGAAAAAGAGAAACAAAAAGAGATGAAAAAATTACAAACTTTATGGCCGAAGCACTCTCTATAATGGCTAGATAAATACCTGTAATATCAAGTATCATCGCCTCGTGAACCATAGTTAACTCCAAGTGAGTCTCTGGATTATCAACTGGAATTCTTCCATTTTCAGCAAGTAGTAGTATAAAAAAGCTTATACCAGCAAAGAGAAAACTTGCCATATGCTCTTTTGGAAAGTGATGAGCTAGATTGATACTCGCTTGTGCAACACTAAGATTATCTGCTATCATTGAGACGCTAAATATAGTTAAAATCATAGCAGGTTCAACAAGTGCTGATATAAAAGCCTCTCGACTACTTCCCATTCCTCCAAAACTACTTGCACTATCTAACCCTAAGAGCATTAAAAAAAATGTAGAGAGAGATATAAGCCCTGTAATAGTAAAAGCATCTACAAAATTGACATGAAAACCTACATCTACAACAGGTGGTAAAAACAGCATCACAACCAAAAGAGGAGAGAGAACCAAAAAGGGAGCATAGTGTGTTAACTCACTTGCCTCATAAGAGATAATAGTCTCTTTGTTCATTAATTTTGAGAAGTCTCTATATCCTTGAAAGATAGATATGGGTTTTTTAAAAAGTAAAACCATCTTGAACATCTTTATAAAAGATAAGAGTAGAGGTGCTATTGCAACAAGTATAAAGAGGGTTAAAAGATACCAAATCATTTTTTTCTATCTCCTATAATAAGAATTTTAATACTCATAGCCATAACCACAAACTCTAAAACAAATGTTGCCCAACTAAAGCCATTGATAAATACCCTATAGTTAAAGAGAACCATAAGCAGAAGATTAAAAATCATTGCTGAGTATCTACTCTTTTCAAAGTGGGCAAAACGATAGACCCAATAGCTAATACTATTTGAGAGTTTTGCTATATTGTCATATAACGACTGTTCAAAAAGAGGTTTAACATGAACTTCATAATGAGAATCGTTAAAATGCTCATCAGGATTATAGAGCCAACTAAAAAATCGTCTAATTGGCCCTGCAAACCCTGTAGCTGTATATTGTGTTCTTGCACAAGTTTTATATCCACAACTCCAAGTGTTATGAAAGCGTATCTTTTTATTTGATACTCTATAGGCAAACATCAATAGTGTGGTAATAATAACGAGTGCTATAAGTAGTATTAATGGAGAGACTACACCACCAGCCGTTCCTAAAGAGTGCATATTCCAAATAGTAGGAAAAATCTCTTTATAGATAGATACTCTTGAAAACTCTACCATGATTTTATCAAACCAACCTATGTAAAAAGGGGTAAAAAGCATAAGAGATATAATAACTAGAGACATTAAAAGCATACCACTTTTCATTAAAAAATTTACCTCATGAGCATGTTTTGCATTGCTACTTCTATGCAGTCCTAAAAAGGTAATACCATAAGCTTTAACAAAACAGGCTATGGCCAAACCACCCGTCATTGCTAAAGAAAAAATAGCAAAAGGTATAGTAAGTTTTAGTGATATATCTCCAATATGAGATGAACTTAGCATTGATTGAAATATCATCCACTCACTCAAAAATCCATTAGTAGGAGGGAGTGCCGAGATAGAGATAGAAGCTAACAGAAAAGTAAGTGCTGTAACTGGCATACTTTTAATTAACCCTCCATATTTTTCTATATTTTTAGTTCCTGTTTGGTGTAAAACACTACCTGCACCCATAAAAAGTAGAGATTTAAAGCTCATATGGTTAAAGGTGTGAAAGAGTGATGCAATAAAGGAGAAACTACTTAATGTCTCTAAACCCAAGGTATCAAATATCATACCCATTCCAAAGCCTATTAGAATAATTCCAATATTTTCAATAGAGTGGTTAGCCAAAAGTGCTTTTATGTCATGTTCACTAAGTGCATATAAAACTCCAACTAAAGAGGAGATTGAACCTAGCGTTAAAATAAGCATTCCCCACTCAAGAGGCCAAGGGTATAGAACATCTAATAGAAATCTAAACATACCATAGATGGCAATTTTAAGCATAACTCCACTCATAAGAGCAGAAACAGGAGATGGGGCAGAGGGGTGTGCATAAGGTAACCAAACATGAAGAGGAACAACTCCTGCTTTACTCAAAAGTCCTAAAGCTAAAAAGAAAAATAGCATGGTTGGATACTCAAAGGAGGAGGCTATATTTTTCATCTCATCAAAACCTATCTCCAAATTACCATCTGTCACAATTATAAAAAACATCAGAAGAAAGATAAATCCAAAGTGTGTCATAACAAAATAGAATCTACCAGCTTTTAGAGTATTTTTATCTTTGGTATCGGTTAATATAAGTTGCCAAGAGGTCAAACTCATAATCTCCCAAAAAAATAGAAATACTAAAGCATTTGCAGATATAACAACTCCTATCATAGATAGAATAAAAGAGAAATAGTGAATAATATAGTGCATTTTTCTATCAACATGAGAGAGATAACCAGAGGAGTAGAATATATTAGGTATAGCCCCTAAGAGAATTAAAAAAACGAAAACAAGCGAGAGTGTATCAAAACAGAACATTTTTGACAATCCTAAATAAATAAATTCGTATTACAGGAGAATATTAGTGAAAATATACTCTTCTTTTCTTAAAAAAGAACAGAAATAGTTAGAATAGTGTGAAAAATATGCTAAAAGTGTGGTAGTTTAACTATTTTGTGAAGGTAAATTAGTTCTTAAAATTAAATATCCAACAATCGCTGATATAAATGAACCCATCAATATAGCCAATTTATCAGCATAATGATATATCTGTGTATCATCATATGCTAGGGAGTCTACAAAAAGACTCATGGTAAATCCAATTCCTGTTAAGACTGCTACTCCATAGAGCTGTATCCAACTACTATCTACGGGAAGTTTTGCCCATTTAAGTTTTATGGCAATCCAAGAGAATCCAAAGACTCCTACCTGTTTTCCAACAAATAATCCCATCATAATTCCCAAGGGTACAGGAGTTAGCATCTCATCTATAGATATTCCTTTGAGGTCAACACCTGCATTTACAAAGGCAAAAAGAGGTAAAATCATAAATGCAACCCAATAGTGAAGTCCTTGCTCCATCTCTTTTGCCATAGAGAACTCTTTACCCTCTTTATCTTTTGAGTTAAGAGGAATCATAAACGCCAATGCAACTCCTGCTAAGGTGGCATGAACTCCTGATTTTAGAACGCTAACCCATAAAACTATACCTACTAAGATATAGGCCGCTTTTCTGATAACTCCTAATCTATTCATAATAAATAGTGCCACTAATGAGGCAGAAGCGATTGCTATAGATATGGTAGATAGTTCAGAAGTATAAAAAAGTGCAATAATAACAATAGCTCCTAAGTCATCTATAATTGCCAATGCCATTAAAAATATTTTAAGAGATAATGGAACACGACTTCCTAAAAGTGACAAAATACCTAATGCAAAAGCTATATCAGTAGCTGTGGGAATAGCCCATCCATTCATAGCAAATGATTCACCTCGATTAAAAGCAATAAAAACCAAAGCAGGAAGCATCATACCTCCTAAGGCAGCAAAAGCAGGTAGTGTTACTTGTTGTATGGAGCTTAGATGCCCCTCCATTACCTCTCGTTTGACCTCTAATCCAATAAGAAAAAAGAAAATTGCCATCAATCCATCATTAACCCAAAGTAGTAATGGTTTAGCTATCTGTAATGCTCCAAAACGAATCTCTACAGGTGTATGTAAAAAACTTGTATAAAAGTCTGACAATATACTATTTTGTAACAGTAGTGCAAAGATAGTAACGACTATCAAAAGTACTCCTGCTGATGATTCTTTTTTTATAAAATTTTCTATTATTTTCATATTCATATCTTTATTATATATTTTTTTGCAAAACTACTTTTTCTAAAAATCAATTTTGAGTAACTACTTACTATCGTAATGCTAATCCTACATGGTGTGAGTCACTTACAAATACCTTTAGAGCATCTTCTAAATCTTCTATAGTCTCTGTACCCTCTAGTTGTACCAAAATTCTATTGTCTTTTGGATTAATTAATAAAATAGTTGGAGTAGCAAATACATCATAATCTGGTATCTCATTATCATGGTCTCTATTTATCTTGACAGCTTCTATATATTGGTTTACCATTTTCTTAATATGCTCATTTGTTTTTAATAGTTTATTAAGTCTTTTACATGGATTACAGTGGTCAGCTTCATACTTAATCATCACATATTTATGCTCTTTAATAGCAGATTTTTTTGCTTTATTTAAGTTTGTATAATGAATACATGGAATACGTTCTTTTTTTGTTATTTTATGACTCTTTCTCTTCGTAATCTCTTTTTTAATAATAGCTTTATGTTTAGATAATACCACTTTTGGTTTTGATTTTTTTATCTTTTTTTGAAATAGTTTAAGGTAATCTTTTGTATTCACTAGTGCTTTTCTATCTCTTTTTACTCCATGAGATGATATGATATATCTCCATGAAAGAGCCTCTATGGTATTGAAATTTTCTGCCCACTCTTTTTTTGAATCATGCTCATTTTTTATTAATGATGGATTGTCAGATATAAAATTTCCTGCAAAAATAATTTTGCTCTTTGGAAGATAAACCAAAAGATTTTTTGCTTTTTTAGATTCAAGTTTTTTAATCTCTATAGTTGTCTTACCAAGATTAATAGTTTTATTTTTATTTAATGTAATATCAAGTGGTATAAGATGAGTATTTTCAAATGCATCTTGTGAAATTATTTTATCCAAAGATATTTTTTCATTTTTTGTAAAATACTTTCGATAACTTTCTGGTCCAATTAATACTGCTCCACGCTCTTGATAGAACTGATTTCCCAATATATTAAGCTCATTTGATGAGGTGTTTATAACATATTTTACAGGAAGTACCTTCTCCTCTTGCATAATGTGATAAGCTTGTTGAGCATAATGATATGTAGGCCCACTATCAATTACAATGTACCCTTCATCTGTTCGGATATAACAGGTGTTTATGATATTTGCACCATTAATAATTTTTGCTTCTCCATGTAACCCAAAAAAACATTTGGTATTTGGTGTTATAGCATAAGATGTTAGGTGATAGTTAAACTGTCCAAAACTAAAAATAGTGAATAGAAAAAATGTTATGATATAATTTATCAT
>Ga0256828_1000832_pt1 | contig 20006 bp, 21 predicted proteins | sample CV88metaG_FD_185993 | JGI IMG/M metagenome (GOLD analysis project Ga0256828, IMG submission 185993) | Hydrothermal vent microbial communities from East Pacific Rise, Pacific Ocean - CV88 | ecosystem: Environmental > Aquatic > Marine > Hydrothermal vents | place: Pacific Ocean: East Pacific Rise...
GCATAAAAAATCGCACTCATCCCGCTTGATGTGGCAAGAGCAGCTTCACCACCCTCTAAAGAGGCAAAACGTTTTTCAAAAACATCTGTTGTCGGATTGTTTAGGCGAGTATAGATATTTCCGAGTCTTTTAAGAGCAAAGAGGTCCGCTGCGTGTTTAACATCTTCAAACTCATAGGCAGTTGTCTGATAGATAGGTACTGCCATAGTTCCCTGTTCATCTTTTTTGTATCCTTCGTGAAGTGCGCGTGTCTGTAGATCCATAGTGCTGTTTCCTTTTATTTATTTCTCTTTTTTACTCTCTTCTTTGTTGAGTGTTTCATCTTTAAGCTTTTGTAAAAACTCCAAAATATTCTCCTGATATGCCAATGTATCATCATCATTGCTGTAGATAAGAAAATTTCTCAAAGAGTCAATATCTATTTTTTTTGCATAGCGAGGAATGATTTTGAGCTCTTTTTGGAGTGCAAAAATCAAAGAGTCCAATGAATTTTGTTTTCTAATCTTCTCTACAAGCTCTTTTGTTGTTAAAAGCAGAAGATTCGCTCTGTCTTCATCATCTTTATAGATTTTAAGTGCAAGCTCTTTGACTAAAATAAAATTATCGACTTTGGGCTTCTCATTTGCTGCGATGATTAATGCAAAAATCTTTGCACGAAACTCCAGTGAACCGTGATGATGTACAAATATCTCTCTAAAGGCATTAAAAAAGTAGTGTTTTATTCTAAAAGCTAATTTCATGGAGTTATTATACAATAACTATATAAAATGGTATAATTGCGAAAAAATTAACTAGGATTGTTTTTATGGGTAGAGCCTTTGAATATAGAAAAGCATCAAAATTAAAAAGATGGGGGGCGATGTCTAAACTGTTCCCTAAACTTGGAAAAGTTATCACTATGGCAGCAAAAGAGGGCGGGATGGACCCTGACCTTAACCCAAAACTGCGTACGGCTATTTTAAATGCCAAAGCGGAGAATATGCCAAAAGACAATATTGAAGCGGCAATAAAACGTGCAGCAGCAAAAGATAGTGCAGATATGAAAGAGGTAAACTTTGAAGGTAAAGCTCCTCATGGTGTTCTCCTTTTTATAGAGTGTGCAACAGACAACAATACACGTACGGTTGCAAATGTTAAAAGTATCTTAAATAAAAACGGCGGAGAGATGCTTACAAACGGCTCTTTGGAGTTTATGTTCTCACGCAAAGCCATTTTTGAGTTTAATTTAAAAGATGATATGGATTTAGAAGAGTTAGAGCTTGAACTTATAGATGCAGGACTTGAAGAGATTGAAGAGGAAGAGGGTGTTGTTCTTGTTACTGCAGACTATACTGCTTTTGGTACAATGAATGAGGCTTTGGAGAATCTTGGTGTAGAGATAACGAAAGCAACCTTAGAGAGAATTGCAAATACTCCTATTGAACTCAGCGAAGAAGATCAAGCTGATGTTGATAAGATACTGGAGAGACTTGAAGATGATGAGGATGTTCAAAAGGTTTATACAAACCTGGCATAATGCAAACAATTAAAGAACATTTTACTACTACCTTAGAGGTGAAGCAATCAAAATTTATTGCTCACCTTATCCCTTATAACCTATATGAATCAACACTCCAACAGTTAAAACAAGAGCACCCAAAAGCACGGCATTTTGTAACAGCATACAGATATCTCAATGAGTTCTCTCAAATAGTTGAGCACTCAAGTGATGATGGCGAGCCTAAAGGAACATCTGGTAAACCTTCACTTATGGTTCTGCAAGGGCAGAATTTGATAAATGTCGCTGTTATTGTCGTTCGTTATTTTGGCGGGACAAAATTAGGAACAGGCGGACTTGTAAGAGCTTACAGTGATGCTGTAAATCTTGTCGTGGAATCAGCTGAACTTTTTGAGTATAAAGAGGAGGAGTTTAAAACCATAGAAATAGAATATGGTGATGTCCGTTTTATTGATTATGAATGTCAGGCTCACCATCTTGAAGTAGTAGAGAAAAAATTTGAGAGTAAAGTTATTTATAAAATAAAAGGCATTAAAGAGGAGATAGAAACTTTTTTAAAAAAAGTCCAACGAGTAGTCAAGGTCAGATAAGCAATAGATGCTTATCTTCTTCCTTGAACAGCGTTCCCCATATCCCACATAGGTAAGAAAATACCAAGTGCAAGTAGAATAACCATAGCTGCAATGATGATAAGCATAATAGGCTCAATAGCTTCACTTAGACCATCAATAATAGCATCAAATCGCATTTTGTAGTACTCTGCAACTTTTTTAATCATTGTATCAAGCGTACCACTGTCTTCACCGGCACGTACCATCTGGATAATCATATTTTCAAAAAGTCCTGTCTCTTCCAGACCTTTGTTGAGTGCTCCACCTTTTTCAACTGTAATAATTACAGATTGAAGTTTTTTCTTTAACGGTAAATTGTCAATCATATCAATCGCAGTGTCCAGTGCTTCGGCAATTGGAATACCGGCACGAATCAGCTCTGAAAATACAAGTGTAAAACGGCTCAGTGTTGAATATTTGATAATATTCTTAATCAGATAGGTCTTTAAAAGCAGTTGGTGCCACTTAAAGCGTATATCCTCATAATTATCTATCATATATTTAAATATAAGGTAGGCTGCAGCCAGTGCTGCCAATAGATAAGGACCAAAATTATTAAAGAGGTACTCCAACTTTAAAAGAATAATGGTAGGAAGCGGCAGTTGAGCATTTAACTCTTCAAAAATCGCTTTAAATTGCGGTACAACATAAGAGATAAGAATTGTAAATGCAATAGCCATTGCAATCATGACATTTCTTGGATATGCCATCGCTTTTTTAAACTTGATAACATTAGAGCGAATCTCTTCAAGCATATCTGCAAGAGAGTAGAGTGCTTCATCAAGATTACCGGTTTTCTCTCCAAGCTGAATCATAGCAATTGTTAAGTTACCGACTTCAAAACGGAAGTTTTGCATTGCCGCAGAGAATGAGTGACCGGAGTTGATATCATCTGCAACTTTTGAAAAAACAGTCTCCAGTGCCTCATCTGTTGTTGCATTTGCAATTTCACTCAAAGAGTCATGAATAGATATACCAGCATTTGTCATAACTGCCAACTGACGAATTGCAGCAATGAGCGCATCTGGTTTAATCTTTCTTTTTTGAACATTTTTGAGAAGGTCTGCTTTTAATCTTTTAAAGCGGACTTCTAAAGGCTCGGTTGCCTCTTCAACTTTGATGATAATTCCTGAGAGTTTGAGTTTTGCATACCCATTTGCCTCTTTTTTATCTTCGGCATAGAGACCAATTTTCTCTTTTTTACCTTTGGTTAATACTGTTACTAAAAAATATTTCATCCTTTTGCCACCTTTAATACTTCTTCAATACTGGTAATACCATCTATGGCTTTTTGCAGTCCATTTTGAAAAATAGGGATAAATCCCTCTTTCTTTGCCTGTGCAAGCATCGCTTCTTTTGAAGCTCCTTTTGCTATAAGTGATGAGAGCTCTTCTGAAATATTGAGCACTTCACAAATCATCTCTCTTCCCATATAGCCGGTTCCTCCACACTCTTTACAGCCTCTTCCTTTATAAAAAGTTGTGCCTTCTGGTACAACACCTTCAATCTCCTCTAATACAGAAGCTGAAAGTGCATCTTCTTCTTTACAATGCAGACAGATTTTTCTAACAAGTCTTTGTGCCTGAATGGCGACAAGTGCACCACTTATCAAATAGTGTTCAATCCCCATATCTGCCATTCTCGGAACAGCTGAGATAGAATCATTTGTATGCAGTGTTGAGATGACAAGGTGGCCGGTAAGTGCGGCTTTAATGGCAATTTCCAGGGTCTCCTGGTCACGAATCTCCCCAATCATAATCTTATCGGGATCCTGACGTAAAATTGAACGCAGAGCATCCGCAAAAGATAAACCGACTTTTGCATTGACCTGTACCTGTTGGATAAGATTCATTCTATACTCAACAGGATCTTCAACTGTAATAACCTTGTCTTCTACATTTCTAAGTTCATTTAAGGCACCATAGAGTGTTGTTGTCTTACCTGAACCGGTTGGTCCAGTTACTAAAATAATTCCATAAGGTGCTTGAAGACCTTTTAAGAATTTTTGATAGCTGACACTGTCCATTCCTGCATCTTCAAGTTTTACAAGTGCTTTTTGTTTATCAAGAACACGCATTACAATTGATTCTCCATAGAGAATAGGAAGTGTAGAGATACGGAAGTCAAACTCACGTGAGCCTACAGCAGTAGAAAAACGGCCATCCTGAGGTTTTCTCTTCTCAGCTATATCAAGGTTTGCAAGGAGTTTCAGTCTTGAAGCCAGTGGAGGATAGATATCTTTTTCAAAGATAAACATCTCTGTAAGTTTACCATCCACACGACCGCGGACAACACAGTTTTTCTCTGTCGGTTCAATATGAATATCACTCGCACGTCCATTGATGCAGGTTTTTAAAATTACATCAATAAGCATTAAAATAGAGGAGGCTTCCTGCTGCTCTTCAAGTGTCGAGATGGAGTTTAACTCTTCACGAATTTTGCGAACAAGGTCCTTAACACTATCTTTGAGGCTGATTTTATAAAGATAGCTCTCTATCTGTTTTTTTGTAGCAAGTGCAATTTTAAGAACTTTTCTCGGATAGAGCCTTTGAATTGCCTCTTGAGCATCAATATCCAGAGGGTCATTAAAAGCAACTGTTATACTCATTTCATCTTGAGAAATTGGAATGGCATTATGTTTTTGAAATTGTGCAAAAGGAACATTTGCTGTAAGATTGTAATCCATATCAATAGAGTCCAAATCTACAAACATAAGATCAAGCTCTTCTGCCAGTTTTTTGAGTACGGCACTCTCTGGAATATAGTCATAATCATCAATGATTGAGAGTTTATAGACACCGTTTCTGACCTGTTGTACAATAAAACGAATGAGTCTGTCCATTGTCATAAAACCAGAGAGTGTAATGTCTCTTAAAATAAGATTTTCACTTATTCCTTTTGCAAGTAGTCTCTCTACCTGCCCTTTCATTATAGAACCGTTGGCAAGTAGGTCTGTTGTAATTCTATCCACGTCTGCTCCTTACCAGTATATATGTCTCTTAATGAGCATTGTATCGTAATACTCCTCAATGATCATTTTTGCAATTCTGTAATCTCTTGCAATATAGAGTTTATATGAAAGTTTTTTGTCCTCAGGATCTTCAAATATATAAAATTTTCGTTTTTCATGTTTTTTGAGTTTTGCATATTGGTCAAAAACCTTTGAGAGTACATAGTCTGTTGTCGGCAGTTTTACCTCTGTTAGATCTACATTATCCAAAAGTGCATGGTAGAGAAGCTTTTTTTGCATTAAAATAATTGCAAAATATGCAGAGTTTGCACGTGCCTCTTCTGAAAACTTTAAAACAGCAGTAGGTACTGCAAGTCTGTCAATATAGTCGGCTTTTAGACATCCAAAAGCATAGAGTGCTACAAACTCTTCATCTTTTTTATATTTGCCAAAGTTGTTAAACCCTAATGAACAGACTTTCTCATATTTATGATTTTGATAGAGTGTAAACATATCATGTTTTATATCAGCATTGAGATTTGTCAAAAAAAGTAAAATTAATATATATCTCATTGAAATTTTCCTGTTTTAATATCATCTAACAATATTTTAGCATTTCCAGAGTGTGAATAGTTAATATATTCACGCAGAGTCTTTATAGCCATCTCTCTTTTTTTGAGTTTTACCAATGATTTTGCAAAAATCAACCAACTGTCTTCAATATTATTGTCAATACCATTTGTTATCAGAGCATAGTTGTAAGATTGTTCATAATCTCCAAGCTCATAATATTTTTTTGCAACAAAAAGACTCAGAGCCGGATTATTGTTCTTTTTAAATCTTTTGATAATATCATCAATATCTTTTTGTGAATCTCTTCGCTCAATTGTAATGACACTTTTTTGTGTCTCTACTTCTTTTTGAGTTGTAGTGTTTTGAGGGCTTGTTTTTCTCTTTTGTATCTGTTGTTCATTTGAAAAATACTCCTCTTTTATAGGGGCTGTTTGAACTGTTTTTCTCTTAGAAGCCAGAGGTTTTCTCTCTTGATATCCTGGTTCCTGTTGTTGATTCTGAATATTTTTAAGAAAGCTCATAGATGGTTTTAGCAGCAGTTTCTCTTCTGTTTCTGCATGAAACATCGGTTTGTTTTTAATCTCTTCTGTTCGTGTCTCTTCTACTTTGGCTTTCTGTTGCTCTTTGTGAGAAGTTTTTTCTTTTGCAGGAGTTGTTCTCTTCTGTGCTGTTTGTATCTTCTCTTTTTCAATTGAAGCAGTAACCTTTATCTCTTTTTTTGTTCCACCTGTTTCATTGATTTTATTTGCAAGAATCATAACTATTGTTGTTATGACAATAAGACTGATTCCAATAACAGCGTAAGGAAGATAACTCTTGATTTTATAGTGTAACCAGCGTTTTTCTAAGTCTCGTATATTAAGCATTGATTAAACCTGTATGAATTGCTGCCATCTCTATATATTTGATAGAGACTTGATTTGTTTTAAGAGAGTAGAGTTGATTGTTCTCTTCATAGATACAGTATATATCAAAAAGTGTATAGAGAAGTTTGTTTGTATCTCTATAATTTCCTTTGGTTAATTTATAAATCTTATGGACGGCTTTTGTATGAAACATACTTGCTGTATCAAAACAGTTTGCTTTCATAAGTTTTTTTTGAATATATATCTGCAGTTCTGTCTGTGAAGAGTTCTCCAACTCTATGGTTTCCCAGATACGCGTTTGAAAATGCTCTTTTGCTATAAGGTCTTCTTTTTCTGTTTTGTGAAGTGCTATAACAAATTTTAATGTTCTTGTGTCGGACAAAAGACGAATTTTTTCCATTAACTCTTCAGAATAGAGCTGTGCCTCATCCAGGAGTACGACGGGGACTTCTTCTAAATTTTTGTTTTTAACAATCTTCATAAATTGTGTAAAATTGAGTTCTCCTACAAATTTTGTATCAAAGATATCTTGTGCTAAAGTTTTGTAGAATTCACTCTCATCCAAAATGGGAGTTTGATAGAGAAAAATTGCCTGTGATTCAGAGAGCTCAGAGTAAAGTTTTGTTAAAAACATACTTTTACCCGTACCTGGTTTGCCAAAGAGCAAAATCATCTTAAGAGGTTTTTGGATAGAGTCTTTTAGAGATTGATATATTGTAGAGACTCTGTCCAGTTGAATATAATCTTTTGGATTTACAGTATCTAAGAAAACATTTTTGGAATTTACAAAGATACTGTCCATTGAGTATATCTCCTATTTATTTTTTTGAACAAGATTGTTATCTACATTCTCTTGTGCTTTTTGTCTATTTTTAGAAGCTGATTCCAACTCTAAAAGATCATTATGGAAACCTTCATAACCTAAATCTGAGAGTGAAACACTGTTTTTAGATTTGTGAATGATATGTGGCTCAATAATAATGACCAACTCCTGTGTCTCTTTTGCAAGTTCTTCATGTTTAAAGAGATAGCCTAAGATTGGAATATCACCCAGTAAAGGTACTTTGCTTACATCATTTGTATTTTTTGTACTGATAAGACCACCAAGAATAATTCTGTGTCCATCTTTTACTGTAACAACTGAAGAGAGTTGACGACGTGCCAAGTCAGGCGGCATTGCTCTACCTGTATTTGTAGTTGTACTCATTGTAGTAGTTGTTTCAGAGAGGGAAGGGTTTATTTTGAGTGTAATTGTTTTATCATCTGATATTTCAGGAGTAATTGTCAGTAATACACCGGCAAATACTGACTGAACACTCTCATCTTGTGTTGTAGCAGCTACACCGCCACCAGTCCCCTGTTGGTTTGTTTCTGATTTTATTTTATAAAAGTACTCTGTACCTGATGTAATAAGAGCAGGTTGATTGTTGAGTGTTAAAACTTTCGGATTTGAAATAGAGTTTACATCACCTTGTGTTTTGAGGAATTTTATAACTTCTTGGAGTGAAGCATCACCACTGATACTTACTAAGCCTGCAGTACCGTTAATACCTCCTGCTGCAATAGCAGTCTCTGTAATATTTACAGGATTTAAACCTCCCTCCCATTGAGAGACACTTTTATTAATTAGATTTTGACCGCTAATATTGATGTTTTGGAGTGCATATAACTGTTTCCAATCAATTCCGGTAGTTTTCCCCGAACGCATAGTGACTGTTAAGAGTTGAACATCAATAAGTACCTGAAGTTGTACTTTCTTTTGTAATTTTTGAAGATACTCTTCAAATCTTTTGAGCTGTTTTGTTGTTGCCGTTACAGTAATAAGGCCTGCATTTTTATTAATCAGTGGTGCAGGGGCCTTATATGTGTCAGTAGGACGGTTAAGTACACTTTCAAATTCAGTATCCAGCTGCTCCCAAAATTTTACTTCATCGGTACTTTCAATTTTTATACCGCTGTCTGCACTTGAGTTGTTACCTGCTTTTGAATCTCCGCTTCCTGTAGCACTGTTTGATGAACTGAGTGTTACATCTGTACTTCCGGAACTTTTTCTTTGTGATAAAATGTAGTCAATATTAAACATTTTTGTTTTAAGATAGGAAATTTTAAGCAGGTTGTTCTCTAAAGTATATGAGAGATTGTTTTCAGTCAAGATAATATTTAAAACTTCATCAATAGTCAGATTTTTTAAATTTGTCTTGTTCAGTTTTGTCTGAAGAAATTTCTCTGCATTTGGATCAGTAATAATAATACTAAAACCACACTCATCGCTGAGTTGATCTACAAAATCAATGATCTTTGTATTTTTAGATGAACTTATGCTAAAGAGTTCATATGAACAGTCCGCAAAACTACTTGTTGATACCATTGCTGTCAGTATTGCTGCGCATAGTGATGTTTTAATAAATTTCATTTTTCATTCCTACTTATTATTGATTTTGAGATTTTTATTTTTACTCATTGTTGAGAGAAGAATTTTTTTCTTACCTCTTACTAAAAGTACAGTTTTGAGATTTACTTTTTTTAGTGTATATCTGTAAACCTTTTGTCCCTCTTTATACCATTTTCCATTAATGAGTGCAGATTTGTTCATTACAGCTTCTAAAACAAATCTAAAAGTACGAGACTTTGATTTTGAAGTTGATTTTGAATAGTTTCTTGCGACTCTTTTTGATGAGCTAGAACCTTTCTTGCCCTTTTTTGGTGATTTTAAGAAAATGAAAGGAGTTTTGAGTTTTGAAATCTCTTTGGCTGATATTCCTTTTCGCGGCGGTTTAATAGCCTCTACCTGCTCATCAACCCATGCAAGTTCATTTCCGAACAAGAGTGTAGATATCAGTAAAAGTAAGATTATTGTTAGCTTTTTCATTAGTATTTAATCCCCCATACTGAAATTTTAAATTGTGACTGTAGTTTGTCATTTGCTTTTATGTTAAAGTCATGAATATCTACAACAAGGTCACTCTGTTCCATTGAGTTGATGAATTTTACAGTATTTTTGAATTTTCCTTCAGAATCTACTGTGATATCCAAAATATGCCCAAAAGCCTGATTGTTATCTGCATATTTGTTTGTCAGATTTGTAATCATAATATGATATTTTTGTGCATTTGTTGTAATGGAATCCAAATATTCTCCCCATGCACGTTTATCATATATTAATGAAGAGATGGCTTCAATTTTATATTTGATATATGCATTGTTCTTTTTATGCATAAGCATTTCATTATTGATATTTTTAATCTCTCTTTCAAGTCTTGTAATCTTTATCTCCGGATTACGTTTTAAATACTGCTTGTCTGCAGCAATTTTTTTCTCAAGTTTTTTTACCTGTTTTCTGGTTTGTTGAAAGTTCTCAAACGAACTGTCCCAAAAGAGTAGATAAGAAAAAGCAAAGATACCTGCAACGATCATAAAATAGATCATATATATCTCTTTTTCCTCTTTGTCTTTAAACGCAGTATCTATTTTATGTAAATAATCTTCAATATTGAGTTTCATAATAATTTCACTTTCAACTTACTGCGGTAAGTTTTTAATTTATTATCATACGTGATGGCATCAAGAGAAAAATCATATTTATTCTCATGTGTTTTCGTAAGATATTCAACTAATTTTGTTATCTCTCTATCTTTTTTTGCAACAAGATCAAGAGTAAGCACTTTTCCGATTTTTACATCCTCTTTATAATCAAGTGATGATACTTTTACTTTGAATTTTGAGATATCCTTTGTAAAAGCAGCAATGAGTTTTGCTTTCATCGGGTAGTCTACTTTGACTTCATGAATCTTAATAAGAGTATTTTTCTTTTCGTTATACTCTTTTTTCTCCTGTTCTAAAAGAACAAGAGCTTTTTTCTTATCTGCCAATCTGCTTTTAATAGTAGCTTCTCTTGTCACTTTTATATTGTGAACTTCTTTGTAGTTCTGTTTAAGAAGATCTTTTTGCAACTCTTGTGCATATGTCAAAGTCCAGTATGTAATTGGATATGCAAATGCAAGAGCAAAAGCTGCAGCAGTCAGGATGATAAGCTTACCACTCTCTCTACGAATAAATTTTGGAGGACGTCTGTAGGTTGTAAAGTTACATTCGTATCTCTCATTTGAAGGGATGAGCGTATAGAGCTGCATAAGTGCGTGAAGCTGATCCAAATAAGTATCATTACTTGTTTCAAATCCATAATCAAATTCAAATTCACTTGCATGAATATTGAGTTCAACTTCAAGCATCTCATAGAGTTTTGTCTCTGTCTCTTCTTGTGAACCAATATAGACATGCTCAAATTTATCTATATCAAATGCACGTTTCGCATATGTCAAGATATCATTGATATTTGCCATCAGCTCTTTATAGAGGCGAATCAGATACTCTTTGTATTCGCTGTCGCTCTCTTTAAGATTGACATTTGTTAAAAAGTCCATAAACTCTTTATATGGAATTCTCTCTCCATAGAGTTCACAAAATCTTTCATGCATATCAATAAATGAGAACTTAATTGATTTTGTATAGATAAACTCTTGATTTCCGTAAATTGTCAGTGAAGCATCATTCTCTTGAATATAGATAAAACAATGAACTCCGTTTGTATCCAAAATTTCTTTCGCATAAAGAGATTTAATAAGTAAAGGTGCCGGTATTACAATATCTATATATTTTACTTTTTCGACAACTTTTTCTAAAGTCGTTGTCAAGTCCAACGGATCAACAATAAAGATATGGAAGTGTCTGTTGTCTTCATCTAAACTGTTGAAAGTTTCTATATATTGAATTTTGTATTCAACGGCTTGATCCAGTGCCAGTTCATCATATGCTTTACTGTTAATTGCATCGAAAAGGTCTTCTTCTGGAATATTTTTACTAATCTCTATTTGTGCTGTAATAAACTCTTTTGTATTTAAATATGAAATTACAAATTGGTCTTTTGAAAATTCAGGAGTCTCTGTTTTACTTATAAAACTGGAGACACTTGTAAAATATGTCTCCTTGTAGGGATTAACTGATAGTACACTTGAAAAAGAGTGTTGTTGTGAGGTACTCATTACTTATAATCCTATTTAAAATTAACCATCAACATGGAACAAAATCCATCATCGTTATAAAATTCTATTCTATATCTTTTGTTGGTTTTATCTACTGAATATTTTTTTACAAAATCTTTCAGCGAGATAGTAATATTACTTTCATCTCTCTTTGAAGAGGGATAACCAATTACATTGACACGAATATTTTTATCTCTAACAATCTTAAAATCGTCATTTACATAAAATTCTGAAGCTTTTTTCAAAGAAATCTCTTTGTTGTCAACTTCAACCTGATATGATTCAGGACAATTTTTAGACATCTTAAAATATTGAGGCTTTAGGGTGGTAATTTTTTTATTACCTATATAGATATCATATTGACCATATCTATTTTGTTTTGCTACTCCTATTGGATTAGAAAACTTAAAGCCATTACTCTCTGATTTTAGCGGAATGAACCTTAAAGATTTTTTTATATCACATAAATTTAACAAAATATTGTGATTTATTTCTAAATTGCCATAGTTTTTAATGATTTTTTCTAAATTTTTCTCATTAAGCTCAAAATCTCGTTTATATTTAATCTTCATAATTTTCATAAACTCTTCAATTGCAAGCAGTTGATAGAAAACCTTTTGTGATACTGTTGAGAGACTTTTACTTGTTTCTATGGCAAATGCAGGTTTGTTGTTTTTGACTGCAAAATAGGTTAAAGAGAGACGCATCTGCTCATCTTTGAATTTTGTCTGCGTATTTTTAACATTGAATTTGTGATGCTTCTTTAATAGTTTCTTATTAATATTCTCCTGTACTTTTAAAGCAATCTTATTTAAGTCGCCAAAAGGCTGCTCTTTATTCAGTTTACACTGGTCAATAACACAGGTCTGTCCCCATGCATTTGGATTAAAAATGCTGTTTTGTTGTTTTTGTCTGTAAAAACCATGCCCATCATGTAGATTGAGAACCAAAGAGACTTTTTTATTTAATATTATTGTTTTAATATCTTCTACAATCTCTTTATCTTTGTCATTGTTTTTGATAGAAGCAAATTTACGGTTCATATCCCCGTGAACGCCACGTTTATTTGCAATAATACTTGCTTTATTAAGATTTGGAACAATCCAAAGTGAGTTTGAGAGAATTTGATAATGTGTTGCCAATATGGCAGGAGCGAAATAGCCTCCCGGCTCGTTTCCGTGTATTCCGCCAATAACAAGAAGTGTTGTATTTGTGTCAGAATTTTCTTTTTTAATCAGATTGACTGTGCTAAAGAGTTGTGTTGTAAATATAAATATACAAAATAAAAGAACTTTTTTCATCTATTGCTCGGTAATGATTTGAAAATTTGTTTTGTTGAGTTTTACTATTAAGATTTTGTTACCTTCAAATGAATAGCTCCCTGATTTGTAGTACTCTTTGAAAGCTATTTTAAAGATATTGTCACTTTTTGGATAAGGGATAATGTTTATATCTTTAAAAATGATGGTTTTAGACTCGTTTTTATTAAAGATTCTTTTTTTGTACTTTGAAAAACGTTCTTTGTTCATTCCGTCAAAACGCTTGAACTCCGGTGCATAGTAGGCAAGATAATCCTCAAGCTTATTGTATATCCATGCATATCTCCAGGCGAAGAGATCTGTCAGTATTTGGGCATACTCCTCTTTTGCAACACTGTTTTTTTCTATCTTTTTCTCATCAATTATCAAGAGTGTCTTTTTTAAATCTATCATATTATTAAGGCAGATCATATTTGTATTGTTAATGGCAATACACCCTTTTGTGAATTTGTCTCTTTTTTGATTTGTCGGCAGACCATGTATCCAGATTCCCTGTCCTGTTTTTCCACGATATTTGTCATAAAGATTTGGATAGGAGGTTACAAAAGCCATTGGGCCGTAAAAGGGATCTACTTTGGTCATCTTCTTTACAATAGTATAGATACCGACCGGTGTTCTTAAATCACCCTCTCTTTTTTTGTCTCCTTTAAATTTCCCTGTATAGGCACTGTACTCCTCTTGCAGTTTATAGCTACTGTTTATATCTTTTTTATAAAAGGAGAGTTGTGATTTGGATTTGTCACAAGTTAAGATATCTGTATAGGATTCAAAATAGCCAAATGAGGTATCAATATCTTTAAGGTAGCTTTGCCAATAATCTTTATTTGCAAGCTCTTTATCAAGCTCCTTGGCAATATCTTTAATGCCATTTTCTCTGTAATGTGTCAATAGCTGCGTTTCACTTCCAAACAGTGATGAGAAAAAAAAGAGTATAAAAAAGAAAAAAGCTGTTTTTCCTGTTTTAGTGTGCATTGTCATATCCTATCTCTTTTAAAAAGTTTTTATCTTTTGTCCAGCCTTTCTTTACAACTACTTGCAGGTTCAGGTAGGCTTTTTTTCCGCTGAGCTCTTCTATTTTAAGGCGTGCCGATTTTCCAATACGTTTAATGGCTTCACCTTTTTTACCAATGATAATCCCTTTTTGAGACTCTTTTTCTATAATAATAGTCGCATAGATTCTGTCAATACCGTGATCTTCCTCAATGGAATCAATCAAAACATCAGACTCATAGGGTACTTCATCACTGATATTTTCAAAGATGGCTTCACGGATAAAACCTGCATAGATATCACGCACAAGCTCACTTGTAAGATCTTCTGGGTCATACAGATAAGGTGACTCTGGCAGAAGTTTTGCAATAGTATCCAGCAGGTCTTTATGGCCGACTTTTCTTGGAATAGCAACAGGAATGAGTGCTTCAAATTTGTCAGCATATTTATTGTAAGCTGCGATCTTTTTAAAGAGTTTCTCTTGTGAAACCTGGTCTATTTTAGAGAGTGCAATGATATGGGGAATCTTTTTTTTATTGAGCTTTAAAAACTTCTCATAATGTTCTGTAGAGTCAGTAACGGGAGCAAGATAGACAATAACATCACAATCTCCCATCGCTTTGAGTGCTTCATCAAGCATAAATTGATTAAGTACCTTCTCTTTTTCATGCAGTCCCGGAGTATCTACAAAGATGATTTGTGCATTCTCATGCATAACAATAGCATTGGAGCGTTTCCTTGTAGCATTTGCTTTTTGGCTTACCATTGCTATCTTCTCACCAAGAAGTGAGTTCATTAACGTACTTTTTCCAGCATTAGGACGTCCAATCAGTGAAACGAAACCAGCTTTTGTCATTGTGTGGCCTTTGTAATTATTTTTTATAAGATATATCTTGAGAGGTCATCATCTTCAACAACTTCATCAAGTTTTTCATGGACAAGCTCTTTTGTTACGACAAACTCCTGTCCTTTATACTCATCAGCATTAAAACTGATATCTTCCAAGATACGTTCAAGTACAGTATGCAGGCGTCTTGCACCGATATCTTCTGCTGTCTCATTTGCACGATGTGAGAGCTTGGCAATAGCACGGATAGCTTCCTCTTCAAAAACAAGCTGCATTCCTTCAACTCCCAAAAGAGCCTCATACTGTTTTAGTAGTGAATTTTCAGTCTGCGTGAGAATAGCATAGAGTGTCTCTTCTGTAAGTGCTTCAAGCTCAACTCTGAGTGGAAAACGGCCTTGCAGTTCAGGAATCAGGTCACTTGGTTTGCTGACGTGAAAAGCTCCTGCTGCTATAAAAAGAATATGGTCCGTATTGATTGTTCCATATTTTGTAGAGACACTAGAGCCTTCTACTATTGGTAGCAAGTCACGTTGTACTCCCTCTTTTGAAGGGTCATTTCTACCTTGAGATTTTTCACTCAGAGCGATTTTGTCTATCTCATCCAAAAAGATGATACCACCGTTTTCAGCACGACGAAGTGCTTCGGCTGTGATAGAGTTCATATCTAAAAGTTTGCTGCTTGCCTCTTGACGAAGCAGGACTTTAGCATCTTTGACTGTGACCTCTTTTTTATTATCTTCTTTATTTAATGTGGAGAATACTTTTGAGAAACTCTCTTGAACTTTTGCCATCTCCGGTGGAAGATTTGTATCATTAAACTCCACTGTCATATTTGCTTCAAGGTCAATAGTTATGATTTTATCATCCATCTCTCCGGACTCTACACGTTTTTCCGTAGCTTCTAAAAGTCTTTGATAATCATCTTTTTTACTCTCACTTGCTCCAGAAGGAAGAGGGGGAACAAGTTTCTCTGTAATACGATTGATAATGTAGTTTTCAATCTTTTCGCGGTTGGCTTCCTCTTTCTCTGCTTTTACAATAGAGATGGAATTGACAACCAAATCACGTATCATAGACTCAACATCACGCCCGACAAAACCTACTTCTGTATATTTTGAGGCTTCTACTTTAATAAAAGGAACTTTCATCATCTTTGCAAGTCTGCGTGAGATTTCTGTTTTTCCGACACCTGTTGAGCCAATCATAAGAATATTTTTTGGTTTTATCTCCTGACGCATCTCATCATCAAGCTGCATTCTTCTATAACGTGTGCGAAGTGCCAATGCAATGGTTTTTTTTGCATTTTTTTGGCTGATAACATACTTGTCAAGATATGCTACGATCTCTTTTGGTGTCATATTCATTAGTTTTTATCCTCTAATGTAAGTGTTTTGATATTGTGATTTGTGTAAATGCACAGGTCAGCTGCAATATGAAGAGACTCTTTGACAAGCTCCTCTTCATCAAGATTGGCATGTTTTTTAAGTGCGCGTGCAGCAGATATGGCGTAGTTTCCGCCGCTACCGATGGATGCTATCTCACCATCTTCGGGCTCAACCACATCACCGTTTCCTGTAAGAATAAAAATATGCTCATTATTAAGAACTATCATCATCGCTTCTAAGCGGCGCAGTACTTTATCTTTTCTCCAAGCTTTAGAGAACTCGACAACGGACTTTAAAATATCCCCTTTTTTATTCTCTAAAAACTCTTCAAACATATCAAAAAGATTAAATGCATCTGCCGTACTTCCGGCAAAACCTGCGAGGATTTTACCGTGATGGAGTGTACGGATTTTTGTTGCATTGCCCTTTAAAACACTGTCTCCAAAAGTAACCTGGCCATCACCACCGATGACAGCTTTATGAGTACCTTTGTATGCCAGTATAGTAGTAGCGTCAAACATTTTTATTCGCCTTGAACATCTACATGCAGTTTTGCATGGATTCCATGTCCGAGTTTCAAATCAACATCATGTTCACCGACACTTTTGATGGCAGTTTTGTCTGTAATATGTTTTTTGTCTATCTCAATGTTATGCTGTTCTTGCAGTGCGTGAGCAATTTCGTCTTTTGTAACTGCACCAAAAAGATGGCCGTTTTGACCAAGTTTTTTTGTGATAATAATTTCAATTTTATCTAGTTTTTCAGCCATCTCTTTAAGGCGAGCAATCTCTGCAGCTTCCTCTTCGGCTTTACGTTTAACTTCAGCCTCATGCTCTGCAATAATCTCAGGAGTTGCAGGTTTTGCAAAACCTTTTTTGATTAAAAAGTTTTGGCCATATCCAGGTTTAACCTCTTTGACTTCACCAGCATTTCCTAAGCTTTTTACATCTTTTATTAAAAGTACTTTCATTTTTCTGCCTTTAAAAAATTTATTATCTCTCTATTTCACCAGGGAATGATACGATTCCGTGCGTGAGATTTCCGATTTTTGAATAGCCATTATCTACAAGAATTCTGGCAACGTGAGCTGAACGGCTGCCAACATGACAGTAGAGAATGATATGTTCATCTTTTGCAAGATTTGCCTCTTCCCAAGTCTGGAAGAATGAAGATGTAGGCACGAGTTTGTCAGCCCCTTTAATGTGACCCATCTGCCACTCCATATACTCACGTACATCAACAAGTGTAAATGTGACCATTCCAAGCTCACGCGCTTCAAGAAGTGAAACAAGCTCATCACCGTCTAATTCATCTTTATTTACAAGAAGTTCACACTCCTCTTTTGTAAGACCGCGTGAGTGTGTATGTGTTGCCTCTTCCATACCAAGCTCTACTCTTTTTGCCTCTGCAAACTCTGGAGTACAGAAGATTCCACAGTGACATACGCCGTTTTCAGGAATCTCACGCTCAATAGCAGGTTTACAAGGACAGATTCTGTCATCTGCTGATTTTGGTTTGCCATCCTCTTCTATAACCATAAAACAAGGACAGAAACGTTTTTTATACATCATCTTGTTACGAGCAAGACCCATCTGTACGCCTTCATTTACTTCCTCTTGAGGATTATAGACCCATCCGAACTGTTTATTTACTTTATCTGTGAATTTTATGGTCTTCTCTAGCTCAGCCTGAAATTCAGGTGAGTTCATATCTATTTTAATAATGCTCATATTTTAATATTCCTTTTTATCTTTTGTCTCTTCTTGCTTTACCTTCAATGATAAAACGAAGTGCATTGAGTTTAATAAACCCTTCTGCATCTTTTTGGTTATATACTTCATCTTCTTCAAAAGTAGAGTACTCTGCATTAAAGAGCGATACATCTGAACTTCTACCAACAACGATTACATTGCCTTTGTAGAGTTTGAGTCTTACAGTTCCCTCTACCCATTTTTGAGTATTGTCAATCGCAGCCTGGAGCATCTCACGTTCCGGAGAGAACCAAAAACCGTTGTAGATAAGTTTTGCATATCTTGGCATCATCTCATCTTTGAGGTGTGCTGCTTCACGGTCAAGTGTGATAGACTCAATTGCACGGTGAGCTTTGAGCATAATTGTTCCACCCGGTGTCTCATAACAACCACGTGCTTTCATCCCTACAAAACGGTTCTCAACGATATCTACACGACCAATTCCGTGTTTTCCGCCAAGTTCATTTAAAGTTTTAAGCATAGTAGCCGGGCTTAACTCTTCGCCGTTAAGTGCTACTGGGTCTCCGTTTTTGTATGTAATCTCAATGTACTCTGCTTCATCAGGAGCATTTTCAGGAGAGTTTGACCATAACCACATAGACTCTTCAGGCTCCGCAGCAGGATTTTCCAATATGCCTCCCTCGTAAGAGATGTGAAGGAGGTTTGCATCCATTGAGTATGGAGATTTTTTTCCTTTTTTCTCAATTTGAATTCCGTGTTTTGCAGCATATGCCAAAAGTTTTTCACGAGAGTTCAAATCCCACTCACGCCATGGAGCGATGATAGTAAGTGTAGAGTCTTGGCTCAAATAACCCATCTCAAAACGTACCTGGTCATTTCCTTTTCCGGTAGCACCGTGACTTACACCGTCAGCACCAGTGATTTTTGCAATCTCAGCTTGACGTTTTGCAATTAAAGGACGTGCAATAGAAGTCCCTAGAAGATACTCTCCCTCGTAAATTGCATTTGCTCTAAACATTGGATAGACAAAATCTTTTACAAACTCTTCACGCAGGTCATCAATAAAGATATTTTCAGGTTTTATACCGAGTTCAAGTGCCTTGATGCGAGCAGGTTCCAGCTCTTCACCTTGTCCTAAATCTGCTGTAAATGTTACAACTTCACACTTATACTCATCTTGAAGCCATTTTAAGATAACACTTGTATCTAGTCCTCCAGAATAGGCTAATACCACTTTTTTGACACTTTTTTTCATATAAAAACCTTTTGATTGTAAAATAATTATCGCGATTATATCCAAAAAGAGGTGAGTTTTTGCTTAGAAAAAGGGAATTAAAGACGTTAAATAAGAAAAATTAAAGTATAGTGAAGAGATAAAGCAGAGTAGGCCAATGCTCAATAGAGCACTTTTTAGCCTTTGGAATCAAAAAGTATTCCACTTACCTCTTGCATTTTTGGTAAAAAATCCTGTGCCTGTTCAGCTGGAAATCTACGTATCATTCTATGTGTTTTTGCATCAATAGCAGCAACATAGAAAATATCGTTTTGATCAACACCAAATTTAATGTCCGGATTGAGCGGTGTCATTGCATCATTGAGTTTTTTAACCAAATCTTCTACTTTTTGTTTAGAATCAATTTGAGAATCTGAGAGTTTTGTTGATGCATCAATTTGATTAAGACTCTCTCCCTCTTTCATTCTTCCATGCATTACCTGTTGTGTTGTCTGCATCTGATCCGCAACTTTTGCTTGTGTATCGTGCGGAGTCATTTGTGATTGTTGCTGTCTCGCAACGTTTGCTATGCCGTCCATGACCTACTCCTTCTATTACAGAATATAACTATTAACCACAATATCGTCAAATAAAAAAATTACTTTAGAAAAAAAATACAAAAAAATGAAATTTCTTTTTTTATGCTAGGCTTTCGTTATGAAAATATATCTGCAACTCTTACAAGAAGAGCCTGTTTTAAAGCGGCTCTCACTTGTTCAACTTATATCATATTTTGGTGCGTGGTTCTCAAATGTAGCTATCTATACACTTTTGATTGAACTCAATGTTGCTCCGACAGTTATCGCTTTTGTTGCAATGCTCAATTTTTTGGCAGGTGTTTTGCAGGCTCCGTTTTCAGGTCCTGTTATTGATAGGTTTCATGCAAAAAAATTGATGCTTTTTTTAATTATAGTTGAGATTTTCTCAACTGCTGCTTTGACAT
>Ga0256828_1000833_pt1 | contig 20001 bp, 24 predicted proteins | sample CV88metaG_FD_185993 | JGI IMG/M metagenome (GOLD analysis project Ga0256828, IMG submission 185993) | Hydrothermal vent microbial communities from East Pacific Rise, Pacific Ocean - CV88 | ecosystem: Environmental > Aquatic > Marine > Hydrothermal vents | place: Pacific Ocean: East Pacific Rise...
TGAAATATATAGTTTTCTATCTATTTTTGGACTTTTGCAAGGAGCAAAATATGGTAACAATGAAAGACTTATTGGAGTGTGGTGTACACTTCGGACACCAAACAAGAAGATGGAATCCAAAAATGAAAAAATTCATTTTCGGAGAGAGAAAAAACATCTATATTATTGACCTACAAAAGACACTTCGATACTTCAAGTATACTTACAATGTGGTTAAAGAGGCAGCAGCTGAGGGTCAAACTATTATCTTTGTAGGAACCAAAAAACAAGCACGATCAGCAATCAAAGAGCATGCTGAGAGATGTGGAATGCCTTACGTTTCAACAAGATGGCTTGGTGGTATGTTGACCAACTACCCAACCATGAAAAAATCTATCCGAAAACTCGAAATCATTGAGCAGATGGAAGAGAGTGGACAGCTTGATCTTTTAACCAAAAAAGAGGCATTAATGTTGATGAGAAAAAAAGAGAAGCTCTCTGCTTATCTTGAAGGTTTCCGTCACATGAAAAAATTGCCTGAGATGATGTTTGTTATCGATGCTGTTAAAGAACACATTGCGGTAAAAGAAGCACGAAGAATGGGAATGAAAGTTATCGCTCCACTCGATACCAACTGTGATCCTGATGTTGTTGATTACCCAATCCCTGGTAACGATGATGCAATTCGTTCAATTAACCTCTTCTGTAAAGAGATGGCAGAAGCAATTATCGAAGGTCAAGCAGAACTCGCAGAAAAAGAGGGACTCGAGGCTACTGATGCACCAGCAGCAGATGCAGAACTCGCCGAAGCAATGATGGCACAACCAGAAGATCCCGAAGTAGTAGCAGCAACTCAAGTACCTTCTGATGCCGAGGTTAAAGAGATCGTTAAAGAGGCAGTTGAAGAGGCTGAAAAAGAGAAAGATGAGCTTACCAAACTTACAGGTATTGGTAAAGTTGGTCAAGAGAACCTCTACGCAGCGGGAATTACTACTTTTGCTCAGATTGCAGCAATGAGCGAAGAGGAAGCAGCCGCAGCAAAAATCAAAGCAGAAGCATTAGCAGAAGCAAAAGAATTGGCAGGAGCATAATCGATGGCAAATTTCGGACCAAAAGATATTAAAAAACTACGAGAGACCACCAGTGCAGGAATGATGGATTGTAAAAAAGCCCTTGCTGCTACTGATGGTGATTTTGATGCAGCGATTGCATGGCTCAAAGAGAAAGGTCTTGGAGCTGCAGCCAAAAAAGCAAATAAAGTAGCGGCTGAAGGTGTGGTCTCAATTGAGGTCTCTCCAGAAAAAGCAGTCATTGTAGAGATCAACTCTCAAACCGACTTCGTAGCACAAAATGATGTCTTTAAGGGTGTGGTTAAAGAGATTACCAAGCATGCGTTTGATAATAACTTAGGTGATGCTGATGCCATCAACAACTCTGAGATCAATGGTCAACCATTCTCTGAGTACCTCTCTTTACAGATTGCTACCATTGGTGAGAACCTCGTGGTACGACGTGCGGGAATGATTGTTGCCGAAGATGAGAACTTTGCGATCAATGGATACCTCCATGCCAATAACCGTGTAGCAGTAATCTTGGGTGCAAAGTGTGAAGATGCTCAAACAGCTGAAAAGATGAGAAATGAGCTTAAAAACATTGCCATGCACGCAGCGGCAATGAGCCCAAGTACCCTCTCTTATAAAGATTTTGATCCTGCATTTGTCGAAGAAGAGACCGCAGGACGTGTAGAGAAGGTTAAAAAAGAGAATGAAGAGTTGGTAAGACTTGGAAAACCTCTTAAAAATGTTCCTCAGTTTGTTAGCCGACAACAACTCACCGACGAAGTGATTGCTGAAGCTAAAAAAGCGATTGAAGCGGAACTCGCTGCCGAAGGTAAACCAGAAAAGATCTGGGATAGAATCGTACCAGGTAAATTGGAGCGATTTATCTCTGACAATACCCTACTCGATCAAGAGTTGGCACTATTGGATCAAAAATATGTTATGGATGACAGCATGACTGTTGCTCAATACGTAGAAAAAGTCTCTAACGGAAAAGCAGAGATTACACACTTTATCCGTCTTGAAGTGGGAGAAGGTATCGAAGTAGAAGAGGAAGATTTTGCAGCAGAAGTTGCAAAACAGATGGCATAAGTAGCCTCTTCTTTTTCTCTTTATGGTAGAGCCACTTTATGGCTCTACCTCCTTTATACCCCTTTACCATCTATACAAAGGATGCCCTCCATGCCCAACACGCTTCTTAATGCCCAACAGATTGCACATGCCTTTGATTATCCACTCTTCTCTAATGTCAACTTTCAGCTCCAAGCCCAAGAGTCTGCTGCTATTTTAGGTCCTAGTGGAAGTGGTAAATCAACCCTACTGCATATCTTCTCTACTTTTATTCGTCCCAATGAGGGAACCGTTACACTACTCGACCAAGATATCTATAGCCTTAATGAAGAACCCATAGAGCGAATTCGTCGCTATGATTTAGGAATTATCTTTCAAGCACACTATCTCTTTAAGGGGATGAAAGCCATTGAGAATATAGAGGTTGCCACCATCCTCTCAGAGCAGAGCATCGATTATGAACTGATTGAACGTCTAGGAATCACACAGACCATGGAACAAAAAATTGGAGAGTTATCAGGAGGGCAACAACAACGGGTCTCTATTGCTCGGGTATTGAGTAAACACCCCAAAATTATTCTTGCCGATGAGCCAACGGGGAACTTAGATCAGGAGACCGCACTTTTGGTAATGAATGTTCTACTTGAATATATTCAAGAGCACAATGCAGGATTGATCCTTGTTACCCACGATGAAAACATGGCAAATCTATGTAATAGCCGTTATCGACTCAACAACAAACGACTGGAGCAATTCTAAGATGACACTTATGGATATTATTATCAAAATTGCCCTCTTTTTTGGGCTTTTTTATGGTGCGGTCGCCTTGACCGCACTGATTAGTAACTGGATAAAAAGATCGAAAGAAAAGAAAAAATCTTAACGATCCAACATCGCATAGACCTGCATGCCACGTCGTCGTTTGAGTAGTTTTTTAAGACTACTTAACCGCTGAGAGGCATAAGGGTGCCCTGCTTTAGCAGCAAGCTTAAACCAGTAACGTGCCAACTCATACTGTCGCTTAACACCAATTCCCTTCTCAAAATTCACACCCATACAGTATTTGGCAGCCACATGCCCCTTTCGTGCCGCTTCATGAAAAAGATTAAAGGCTTTTCTTGGATCCTTTTTTACCCCCTTACCCAACGCATACATCATCGCTAGGTCATATTTTGCCTGCACATTACCCGCTTGAGCGGCTCGCTTAGCATAAAAAAATTGATTATGCTTTGGAGCAGTAACCTGCTTAATAATAGTAATATCTGTTGGATGGGGTCTTGTTACCAACGACTGAAAAGGACTCGAAGCTACCGACATGTTAATAGATGCTGATAATAGTGTAATGGTTAATAATAGTTGTTTCATTTTTGATCCTTTATGTTATCTTAATTGTATTTTATAATTGTTTTTGTTATAGAAAACTTAAATATTTCATAAAGATAAATATTATTTTATGTTTTTTATTTTATATAAAGAATAGAGAAGAAAGAAAAAAGAGAGAAAAAGAAAAAATCTAAGAGGAGATCCCCCTTAGATCCAGAGATTATCAATAAGGCGAGTGGTACCAACTTTGGCAGCAACCAAAATAATGCTCTCTCCTAAAGAGACCTGATCGAGTGCTTTAAATTGACGGCTCACCACCGCTACATAAGCAACATCTAACGGTTTAAGCACCTCTAACATTGCCGATTTAATCGTAAAAACATCCGTTGTCCCTTGCATAACCAGTTCGGATGCTTTTTTAAGCGAAGCAGAGAGTTTTAATGCCTCTTGACGCTCAAAATCAGAAAGATAAATATTACGACTACTCAAGGCTAAGCCATCAGGCTCACGAACAATATCACAAGGAATAATCTCAACGGGCATAAAATATCGACGTACCATCTCTTCTATTAACATTAACTGCTGAGCATCTTTTTTACCAAAGTAGGCACGAAGCACTGAAGGGTGATGATAATTCATAAGATTCAGCAGTTTCATGACCACCTGCAACATTCCATCAAAGTGCCCAGGACGACTCTGCCCCTCTAAGATAAACCCTCGTATAGCAGGAGCCATAATCTTAAGCTCATCAGCTTCATAGATCATCGCAGCCGTGGGCATAAAAAGAATATCCACCCCTGCAAGTTCACAGATGCGTTTATCTGCTTCATCTTTTCTTGGGTACTTATCGAGATCTTCTCCTTCTAAAAACTGTGTGGGATTAACAAAAATAGAGACCACCACCGTCTCATTTTGTTCTCTTGCCTGCTGTATTAGACTTAAATGCCCTTTATGTAGTGCCCCCATGGTAGGAACAAACCCCATCGATCCTCGACACTCACGGGTTGCTTCCCAGAGTGCCTCTATAGAATGTACAACTCTCACGCTCTCTTTACCTCGGTTTAATTTTTGTTACGTTCAATCGCAAAAGGAGTATATTGGAAATTAGATTAAGAGACACTTGTACCCTTTTATGCTATAAAAGTAGAAAAAGAAGAAGGTACTCCTCTATGAATGAACTACTCACTGCCCTACAAAATGACGCTCTTATCAAAATCAGAGCCCTATGCCAAAGTGGTATTGATCTTACTACTCCCATCGATATTGGTGCAGAGTATGGGCTCGAAGATCCTGATGAGACCAATATTCTCTTTTATGCGATCCGCTCTCACGCTTCGCTCGATGCGATTAAGATACTGCTTGAGCATGGTGTTGATCTCTTTACCATTGATGAGGATGGACTCAGTGCCATTGATGTTGCCATTAAGTTTAAACGTGAAGATGTTATCAAATTCTGCATCGATCAGGGAATGGATGTCAATATCAGCCACCGAAAAAGTGGAATCAATCCCCTACTACTAGCCGCCTGCTTTAATAATACTTCTATTGTTGAGCTTCTCTTAGCCAATGGTGCAGATATTAACTCGAGAGACAAGAGTGGACTCACCGCCAAAGATTATGCCAAAAAACTAGGACAGAAAAAGATGCTCGCCTTTTTAGAGAGCAAAGGTGCCAAACACAATCTTTACAAAGAGAACAGTAACAGCAATACCCCCTTACCTACCCAAGCTTTCAATATCGAAAACCGTGAAAAGCCGAGAGAAGATATGGGATTTGATTCTATTTAATTTAATTTTCACATCTTTTATACATTTTTTTATTTTATAGTTATAATCATCAATAATAAAAAGGATAAAAGATGAAAAAAAATATACTATTATTTAGCCTGCTCTTCTTCCCTCTTCTAGCAGACTCCATACTCCTGCTTCAAAAGGGCTGGCAACTGGTTGGCTCGGCAGTGGACATTGAAGATATGTCTCAATTTGATCAAGCCTATGTTGATCAAATTTGGCACTTTGATGCCACCACCCAACAGTGGCAAGGGTACTCTCCTGACCCTGCTACTCAACAGAAGATCAATGAACATAATATCTCAACCCTCACGCATCTTAAAAATTGGCACGGTTTTTGGATCAAAAGCAAAGCCCCGTGGGCATTATCTCTTCCTACTGCCACGCTTACCCAACCCTCCTCAGAGAGTAACCGTTCACACGATATTATTGAGCTTAAAAAGGGATGGAACCTTATCTCTTTGCCCATTGATACCGTGCTCTCGCCTGAGCTCTTTGATGGGATGACCCTCTGGAAGTACAATAATCAAGCCACATGGGAACTCTCCGATCCCACGGAAAAAAACTTCCCTCCACTCACCCACATTAAAAATTCTGATGGTTTCTGGGTCAAAGCCCCCAAAGATACCAATATCTCATTGATGAATGAGGCATCCAAGCTTAAGACCTTTACAGACAAAGAGGAACTGCAACAGTACATTACCACCATGGCGGGTCTCAATCAACGTCCCTACTGTGGTATTCTACAATCCATTCCCACCGACAATAGAGTGGTGGCAATAGAAGAAAACATGCCCGTAGCACTCGGTAGTACCAATGAGATCGAAAGCGACTTGAGTGCTTCTGGTATCAAAGAGATCAGCCAAACCAACCTCCAAGAGTTGGGCGTGGATGAGTCGGATATTCTTAAACACAATGGCGAGTATATCTTCTATGCCATTGCAGGCGGGGATCAGGGAAACAATATTATTGAGGTGACCAGTTTTGATGCCCTCACCGAACACAATGGCAGTAGCCTAACAGAGATTAAGCTTCCTCAAGATCATGCCATCCGCGGGCTCTATCTTAATAACAAGCAACTTATTGTCCTCTCTGATATCTATACCGAGTACAAAGCCCTCCCCGAAGAGGAGCGGATCGTTTACAATCCAAAATCCAATAACCACATGGCAGTAGATATCTACAACATTGCCAATATCGATCAGATTCAAAAAGAGAAGAGCTTTAGCCTTGACGGGTATCTTAGCAACTCTCGTTTGATTCATCAACAGCTCTATTTGATCTCGACCTTCCAACCTCAGTTTAGCGTAGAGTACCCCAAACGCTACCTGATCCCCTCAGAGAGCTGTCAAGATTATCTTGATGCCCAAGAAAAAGAGGTCTATCCCGATATTGTCATCGAACCTGAACCCATGACAGGTGAGGATCAGAGTATACAGAGTATGCCTGAACCTGAAGATCTCAATGCCAAAGTAGAAGAACCCTCACCCACACCCCATGCCGTTGTCGATCCTGCTGTGGTCTGTTTTGATATCCAAAAAGAGGAGAACACGGGACGCTATTTCCGCTATGACTATGACCATCCTAATGTCACCATTACCCAACTGCTCCCCACCATTCAAAGCGATGGATCAGCCCAAGCAGATCTCATTGAGCCAGAGCATCTCTACTATCCACTCAAACCCAAACAGTCCACCACCATGACGGTGATCACACAGATTGATCTTGCCACACAAACGCATCGTCAGAGTCAGGGATACATGGGTGAGAATGGTACGATTTATGCCTCGTTAGAAGCACTCTATCTCATCTCCAATGAGTATCCCTTTTATTATGACTACTACAACTACCGTGATCGTGCCACAATTTATAAGTTTGGACTCGATGAGGGGGTTAATTACCGAGGTTTTGGAAAGGTCTATGGACATCCACTCAACCAATTCTCTCTCAGCGAATACAATGAGATCTTACGTATTGCCACCACCGAAGGGTTCTCATGGAGCCCAAGGGGGACAAAAAATACCCTCTACACCCTCAAAGAGCAACAGGGACTACTGCCCATTCAAGGCGTTCTAGCAGGATTGGGCAAAGAGGGAGAGACCATTCGAGCCGTACGTTTTATGCAAGATCATGGCTACATCGTCACCGCACGCACCAGTGATCCACTCTACACACTTGACCTGAGCGATCCCAATGCACCCCAAAAGGTCGGAGAGCTTCATATCTCAGGTTTTTCCAGCTATCTGCACCCCATTGGAAATGACAAACTCTTAGGGATTGGTCAAGAGACCAATGAAGCAGGAGAACCCAAAGGATTAAAGATTGAACTCTTTGATGTAAGTGACTTTGCCCACCCCAGTTCACTCGATAAAATTATCTATCCCGAGGGAACCTACAGTGAGGTGGAATACAACCACAAAGCCCTTGCCTATCGCCCCAGCGATCAGCTCTTGGCACTGCCCTATTATCAATATGACAAATCCTATCATAATTTCCAACAACAAAACTACTTGGGCATCTACCGAGTTAAAGAGGATCAACTACTCAACTATCCACCACAACACTACTTCCCCAATACCGAAGGAGAACATCGTGGTCTAATTTTTGACCATAATGAGACCACCTATGTGAGCTTTTTTGGCACTCAAGGGGTACTCACACAACCACTCAATAACCAACCAAAGGAGTAAATTATGCGTTATATTACAATATCAGTCCTACTAATCTTGGGACTCAACGGATGTGGCACCAGTAATAAAAATTTAAATAATGTAGCCCAAGAGTCATCAATACCTCAACCACCAACACCTCACGATATCAATAAACAACCACCTGCTATTCCTGATATTTAATTAGCTTCCCCTAAAAGGGGGAAGATTAAAACAACTGAGCATCAATCACAATACGTCCAGGGTTTTTAAGATCAAAAACTTTGACATTGACATTGTCTCTAAACTTAATGTGGAATCTAAATCCTGTATCCTCAGGATTTTTATCCATGTAGATCTTCTCTATGATACTCTCTGGAGCAAAATGTGGAAGATTGGCCGAGAACTTACGATAACCATGAATAGATCCAGAGAGAAGCCGTTTCTCGGGGTAGTAGACAAAGCTATAAACCCCAACACGGTTTACCTTATCTACCCTTTTTCCTGAGGCATCAAGACGATAGCTATCGAGTACTAAACGAACAGCATCTCTAGATTCACTTACCCGTATTGCTCCTAGATCCAATCCATCATTAATGTAACCCCCTTCAAACTTTGTCTCAGGAACCTCCTCTTGGTAGTGAAGATCAAAATCCTCCATACTTAGATTTTCACTCTTTTGACTCCTATTACTATCGACCTTATAACCTGTCTCACAACCGATAAAGAGCGAGGCAATCATCCCCAATATAAGCATCTTTTTCATGATGACTCCTTTTTTGAATAAAAATAGAGTTAATAATAACTAAAAACAACATAATTAAATATTAATTGGGAATATAAAAATAGAAAAGTTTAAAGAGATCGACAAGCTTATGGCTTGTCGATATAGTAGGATCCTCTTATTTTAGAAGATTAAAAGTCGTAAGTGACCCCTGCACTAATGGTATCAAAATCAGGAGAGTCCGATTTGACCACCAATTTCTCATAATCGATAAAGAGTCCAACACCCTTCTCTTGGTCTCCTTGACCATCAAAAGCTCGTGAGTATCTCTGCTCTTTTGGTTCATTATCTTTAGAGAGATCAAACTCCAATCCACCTCCAAGTGCTAAAGATTCTGCATCTACATTTTGTAGGTCTCCTGTGCTTTTGGTCTTGGCTGCACCAATAAGGGCATAAACATTGGTTGCATCGGTAAGAGGGTACATCGGCTTTACAAAAAGTCCAATATGATCCACATCGGCACCACCATCACCCGAGACAGTACTCATACCCCTTGCTTCTAGTCCAATGTATCGATTAAAGTCATAACCTACACGTCCGACCAATGCAATATTGTCTTCTGAACCACCACCATTGGAACAGTCACAAGCACTCTCATAACGCACTCCTGTAATTCCTAGACCCACATAAAATCCATTGGCTCCATGTCCCTCTTGAGTAGGGACTACTGCGACAGGAGGTCTCTCTTGAACCACCTCTACGGGTTTGGGCTCAACCACCTTGGGTGCCTCAACAACCATGGGGATAGACTCCTCATAGGCTTCGGTTGCCATAACGACATCATCGCTCTCATAAACAGTAATAGGTGAGATGTCTCCTCCTGCATAACTAAACGTGGCAGATGTCAAAAGAAGCATCATGGAGAGTTGTATACGATTCATCTGTTTCCTTTCAAATAAAAAATATTCTCTTTTTTAAAAAGCATAATAACAGATTTAATATATCATTCTAATTAATTTTTTTAATTCTTTTTTAAGAATTAAAACTATGCTGCTTTTGAGCATGTCGATAAAGTAGGTAATAGATTCCCATCGAGACCAGAATCATTGCCAAACTCTGCAACTGTCCCATGGTCAACCACTCCCCATACAAAAAGCCCAACTGAGCATCGGGAGCACGCCAGAACTCCGCAATAAAACGCATTACCCCATAGAGCATCCCATAAATTCCAATAAGTGCCCCATCAAATGCCTTATGCTTACGATACAAAAAGATAATAATCGCCACCAAGACCCCTTCGAGGAGTGCTTCATAGAGCTGTGAAGGGTGACGCAGTACCCCATCTACATAGATTCCCCATGGTACATCGGTAGCACGACCGACCAACTCTTGGTTTAAAAAATTCCCAATACGTCCAAAAACATACCCTACAGGTACCGCCATGGCAACCACATCCATGAGTTTATAGAGATAACCAGGGTGACGACGATTAAAGAGCAGCGAAGCGATAATTGCTCCTACCACCGCACCATGATAGCTCATCCCTCGAATCCCAACAAACTCACCATTATGAAATGGGTTAAAGATCTGCCAAGGAGCCAAAAGATACTCCATGGTGTTGGGATCATAAAAGAGAATATACCAAATTCTAGCACCTAAAATAATACCTACTTCAATCCAGATAAAATAGTTATCCAGTACCTCCTCTTCGATTGCGATCTTATCGTGCCGAATAATCCACTTGGCAAACCAGAGTGCCAAAAGCAGTGCAGAGATGTACATAATCCCATACCAATGGATAGAGATAAAGCCCAGATCAAGGGCAACTGGGTTAAAATGTTGATAGATATGGTTCCAATACTCCACACAAATCCTCTCATCTGTTAACGTTGTTACGAAGTATAGCACAACACCATTAACCATTGATTAATTATTCGTTGGTTGATGATTAATACTATATAACTATAATTCACTTAAGAAGACAAGATATCATCAACATTGTTCACGAGATTTAGTATATAATAAACTCCTTTCTGAAAAATATATATACTCCCTTGATAGAACATTTTTAGACCTCCTTTGTAATAAACCCTCGTGAACAATGTTGATGGTATCACACTTTTTAGAAGATCTTAATCTCGCCCATGTTATCATTGAAAAATGTTACCTAACAAGGATTTACCATTATTAAAATATTAATGATCGAAGATGACTACGAGCTCTCTCAGATTCTTACAGAATACCTCAACAAATTTAATATCGATGTGATTGCAGCCGAAGAGCCCTATATTGGTCTCTCTCTTCTTACCCAACATGAGTTTGACCTGATTATTCTTGACCTTACGCTCCCTGGTATCGATGGACTCGAAGTGATTCCTAAAATACGACAACACTCCGATATCCCTATTATTGTCTCCTCTGCACGGGATGACATAACCGATAAAGTGGTTGCCATGGAACGGGGAGCAGACGACTACATGCCCAAACCCTATGATCCTAGAGAGCTTGTCACACGCATTAAGACCATTTTACGACGTGTTCAGCCCCAGAGCACTCCCGAAGAGAGTAAATCTCTCTTTGAGCTCAATACCAAAGCACGCAACATCACCTTTAAAGATAAGCTTCTTGAGCTTACCGCTGCAGAGTTTGATATTCTCTCGATTCTTATTACCCATAAAAACTCCGCAGTATCACGAGAACAGCTCCTCTATGAGAGTACCCATATCGATGATAATAGCTCGATTAAAAATATCGATGTAATGATCTCACGTATCCGTCATAAACTCTCCATGATCGACGATCAACACAGCTATATTAAGCCCGTTCGAGGTATAGGGTATCTGCTAACAGAAAAGGTCTAACCTAGATGAAAAATGTCTCGGTGACGGTCTTTATTAATATTCTCTTTACGCTGGTTCTCTCCCTAATTGTTACTGCTCTCTTTACCTTTATCTCATGGGATAAAGAGCGTCAAAAACGTGATGAGCTCGCCCGTTATCGACTTATCTCCAATGCCCTACTCTCCACCGCTCAACTCAATCCAAGCGAAGAGAAACTCGAACAGTTTTACAAAAACTCTTCAGTTAAACCTGTCTCGGCTAATGCCAATAAGATGTTGATTCTAAGCAAAGGGAAGGTGATCTTTGAAGGGGAGTCAATTTATGGCTTTATGAAGATCTATGCAATTGGAGACAACCGTTATATCTATCTAGAGCGGTATGGATCCACCATGATGCTTGAAGATATCAAATCTAAAACCACCCGACTAAAGATCACGATTTTGGTTGCCCTACTCATTGCAATACTCTTTCTGTTTCTCTACATCGCCATCATGAAAAAGATCTCTCCACTTAAAAAGCTCAATCGCCAAATTCTCGCCTTTGCCAATGGAGACATGGATGTTAAGATCACCCACAAAAGTAAAGATGAAATTGGACAAATTGGTGAGAGTTTTGATGATGCCATCCACTACATTAAAACCCTTCTAGAGTCTAAAAACCTCTTTATGCGAAACATGATGCACGAACTTAAAACCCCCATTACCAAAGGGAGAATCGCAGTTGAGATGATCGATGACAGCAGTAGTAAAAAGACCCTTATTCATGCCTTTGAGCGAATGAATGAGCTTATCAATGAGCTCGCCCATGTTGAACGCATCACTACCCAAGGGCTTCAACCCAAAATCAAAACCGTCTCTGCCCAAGAGCTGATGGAAGAGACCCAAGCCCTTCTACTTGTTCCACCTTCTCGTTTTAGCGTGGAGCTCAAAACCGATCAACTCACTACCGACAGTAAGCTCTTGGCATTGGCATTAAAAAATCTAATTGATAACGGATTAAAATACAGCGAAGGGGAGGAGCAGGTTAAAATTATTATCGATAAAGAGTCCATTAAAGTAATCTCAAAAGGCAAGAGCCTAGAGCATCCACTCTCTTATTATCTAGAGCCCTTTACCCAAGAGGAGAAACGCCAGAGTGGCTTTGGGTTAGGACTCTATATTGTCAACAATATCGCCACAAGACTCAACTACAAACTACACTACTACTACAAAGATGGGCGTAATGTATTTGAGTTACAGCTTACTAAAGAATCGGTGTAGCGTAAGAGTTGGTACGCTTAATCCATCCTCGCAAAAATCGCTGTTCATTATTCTCGGGTGGTGAGTTACGCACACGTCGCTCTAACACGGTTCTTGCAGCACGAGAAAACTCTTGTAGTGCCATGGGTCCAGGGGGAACAGGTCGCATCTCTTGAAGCACTTGTAAGAGTCCCCATCCTTGGTTATTGTACCGCTCCGTAGCTTTGGTTCCTTTACCTTTAAAATTGATGTAATCAATCAGTGGGTACCAACCCCCTTTGGTTTTGGCTAAAGTGTTGTAGTTTTGAATAATCTTTTGTCTTGACCCCTCATCAACATACTTAACAATCTCAGGAATTGAATCGTACAAACGATCAAAGAAGAATTGTGTCTGCAACCCTTTGGTATTCATTAGAAGATACTTTAACTGAATAAACTCTTTATCATTTCGTGCACGCTCAAAGGTTGCTTTGTTGGGCCATGGAGCACCTTTATCTTTTTGGGCAATAAGCCATGCAGGGATCTCGACTTTATTATCAATATAATACTGAATCATTGCAGGGAATGTCTCATCAAAACGCTTAGGCTGACCTGCAGGATACCAGATAAAATGCCCAATTCCTAACGAAGGAAAGACCTCATTGTCTGACCAGTACATCAAATAGTCAGGATTGCCCCCTGTCTCATTCATGTAGATCTTTTCACTAATAACATTAAGCTCATAGGGGCTTAGCTTGGGACGGGTTGGATCTTTAGGACCTGTCCCATAACCATCGGTTACTGTTTTGGTACATGAAGTTAACAGAAACATCACTCCTACAAACAGCAACGAAAACTTGAACAATTTCATTACACTTCCTTTCTATAATCTATATTTTAGTATAGAAAAAAAGAGCTAACAGACGTGTTAAAAATCCTGATTAACTTTATTATTGAGCCAAACTTTTATTAAAAGGTTGAACAGTTTTATTATGATCAGGAACCTTTTCGACTTCACAACAGTTTAAAACCGACTTATTGGGATCCAAAATAAACCCATATCCACGATAGAGCGTATAGACTCCAAAAAGAATCACCACCAGAGAAGCGATGTTCATCATCAGTTGTCGAAATGAGCTCTTGGTAAAGAGTCCTGTAAAGTAACCCAGACTAAAAAGGGCAGGCACGGTACTAAGCCCAAAAATAAACATCACCACCGCACCCCAGAGTGCCGATCCTGTACTTGCTGCTGTTACCGCAAAGAAATAGACCAACCCACACGGCAAAAAGCCATTTAAGATACCTAGAATATAAAAACTGTACAACGAACGTGATCGTAACACCTGACGAAAGAGGTTCTGATAGAGCTTACTCGAAGAGAAAGAGTGCTCCAGCTTGGTTAAAAAGGCAAATTTACCCAATAGGGACAAACCTGCTAAGATCATAAAGATACCTGCAACAATGGTCATAACCGCCATGGTATAACCATTAAGCTTGGCAACCCCACCAATGGCACCAAAGATCGCTCCGAGCATTACATAGGTGGTAATCCGCCCCAGTGAATAAGTTAAATGTGCGATGGTTTGCATTGTCTTAGAGTAAGATTTGTCAATCTTAGTCGAGCTATAGGCAATCACGATCCCCCCACACATCCCCAAGCAGTGTCCAAAAGAGCCCAAAAAAGCAATGGTGATAATAGAAAAAATATCAATACTGTCCATCAACTACTCCCCCATCAGCTTTTTACGAATTTTAGGATTGGTAAGATTCTCTCCACGCAACATGCGTAACCGCATCTCTTCATACCCGATGGTGTCCTCCGTGGGTTGAGATCTTGCACCAAAACCATAGTGCATTGCAGTGTGATCTCGTACACCATAATGGGCTTTTTTAGCATCAACCCACTGATGGGTATCGATCGTATAGACCCAGAGTTTAGCACCATCCTTAAAGGGTTTTCCCTCTAACCACAATACCATACACCCAGGATCATCAAAAAACCATGTCCGACCATCAGGAGCAACCACCTCTGCACTGTTTTGTTGATCTTCAATCAACATCTTACACTGTGTATCATTGGTAAATCCCAATTTAATTGGCAGAGGCTTCATCTCTTTGTTCCCCTTAACAATGGTAACAGGTTGCTCCTCATTGGCTAATGAGACAACAATCATGGCAACAATTGCCATAAAAAAGAGGGTAACCAGAAGCGGTAGAGCTTTTTTCATTCGCTGTTTTCCTTTGGATACAAAATTAAAGTCGATCAATCATAGCACAAAACAACTAAGTAACTACTGCTTTAAACGTCTCAAAAACTCCACCGTAGGATAGGCATCTGCAGGAAGATGAAGTCGTTTTTGCATTGTCTGTACTGCAATGCGGGTCTTCTCTCCGATGATGCCATCTACTTTGCCCACATCAAACCCCCGCTGAACCAACAAACGCTGTAGCTCTTTAACCTGATTAAACGAAAGCGAATGGATCTTAGCTCGAGGGGGACGTACCTTTTTGGCTCCTGCTAAACGGGTAGCAAAGTAACCTGCAGTAGTTGAGTAGAGCAGTGATTCATTCCATTTAAGATAGACATTTTTAAAATTAGGATAGAGCAGAAATGCCGCACCATTACGCCCCATGGGCAAAAAGAGTGAAGCTCGAATGCCACCATGCAAGGCTTTACCATTGCGGTGTTTTACCCCCAATTTCCCCCAATGAGTCAGGCTGTAACTCTGCTCTAGTCCACTCTGTTCCCATGGCATCTGCGTAGGTACAATGACCTCCTCAATCCACGGTTCACCCCGTCGCCACCCCAGTGCTTTAAGGTAGTTTGCAGTCGATGCTAAAGCATCGGGAACACTTTTAATAAGATTGCGTCGTCCATCTCGATCAAAGTCTACGGCATAGCGTAGATAATAGCTGGGCAAAAACTGTGTCTGTCCCAACTCTCCTGCCCATGCACCCTTCATCTCGGAGCGTTTAAGATCCCCTCGATCAATCAGTTTTAAAGCACTAAGCAGTTCGGGTCTAAACTTGGCACTTCGACGGCAATCATACGCCAAGGTTGCCAACGATCGAATGGTATCAAACTTTCCTTGTACCGCACCATAACTTGTCTCTAGTCCCCAATACGCGGTAATCACCTCTCTAGGAATACCATATCGACGCTCAATAGCACTAAAGAGTTTGTTGTACTTTCGCATCAAGGATCGCCCCTTCTTAAGCCGATACGCCGAGACCAATTTGTCTGAAAACTGATAAAATGTCTGAGAAAACTGTATCTGTCGTCGATCTTTTTTAATAACTGTCGGACTGTACTTTACCCCATTAAGTGCCCCATGTACCGTCTGAGCCGAGACACCACGATGGATTGCCTCTTGTTTGAATCCCGCCAACCAGTGAGCAAATGATTCTCGGTTACGACACTCTTGAGCCATAAGCAGTTGCATTACCCCCAACATTAGGAGCAGAGTTATTCCCTTTTTCATTTTTTTTAACCTTTTTAACGCTTTTTTGTTAAGTATACTCTTTGATTACTGAAAAAGCACCAAGTTCATCTACAACCAAACCCCATTCTTAACATAATAAACCAGAGGATAAGCACTACAGAGTAGTACAAAAAATCCTAACAGTCCCATTACCCAATAGCCCATACGCTTAGAGAGAGGTAAAGAGAGCCAAAGAGAGATAAGAACACCATTGATCCCTAAAAAGGAGCCTATAAAGAGAGAGAACCAGATAAAATATCCCACATAGTGATACTCTACTTGAAGCATACAGAAGGGGCATTTGTGCGTAGGGAGTTGATAGATATAGGTACCAAAAAAGTAGACCACCGCATAATAAGCGATATAGATAAAGAGCAAATTACTTAGAATATAAAGATATCTAGCTTTACTCCATAGACTCAAAAGAGTTACACTAAAGAGCAGGTAAAAAAGGATCAACAAAGTGGTGGTATTGAGCCCAAAAGGGAGCGGGTTTGCCCCTTCTAGCTGACCAAAAAGGGTTGAACAACAACTCACCGCTTGATGGGTATCAATATTGGCAAAATATGCGAAATCGAGCCACCACTCACCCCCCACTAGAAGCACTATTAGCATAAACAGAAGTGACTTTTGACGAAACCATGCGTAGGTTCGACTCTCGAGGTCATAATGGTTTAGGTAAAACCATAAAATCAACAGAAAAAGAATCACCAATTTCAGTACCAATAGGGGTGACCCATACCCATTGGCACGAATAACCCCTGCCCCACACATTGCCCCAGGAATAAGATTGGCGAGAGTATCGAGCGTATAGGCAAAGTAGAGAATTAAACCAAACTTCATTACAAAAACAAAGATCGCAATGGTATTAATAAGATACGCCCCCTGCTCTAGTTTAAACTGTTCAGGCGTGAATGCTTGAAAGTCCCATTTAAAAAAGATTCTCAACGCATACGCAAAAGCAACCAACAATACCATCCCTAAAATCGTCTCACTCAACAGATAGACCAACACCTCCGTAGATAAAAAGATCTCACCCATGCAGTAGTTTACCCTCTACCATCGGAATGGTACGATGACGAACCTTCAACTGATTAAACCGTGGATCGTGCGTTGCAATAACAATGGTTTTTCCCTCTTGATGCAGTGACTCCATCATCTCGATAAATTTTAAAGCATTGGCATGATCCAAATTGGCAGTGGGCTCATCACAAAGCAGTATATCTGGATTAGCCACCAGTGCCCTAGCGATGGCGGTACGTTGTTTTTCTCCTCCCGAGAGACGTGAGGCGAGCTGATCTTTACGATGCACAATATTGGCACGTTCCATAGCAGAGGATACACGCTCTTGAACACGATCAATTTGGGGTTCATACGGTATTAGTGGTACCATCACATTTTGTGCTACGCTAAGATGTTCCATCAGGTTAAAATGCTGAAAAACCATCCCTATCTTAGCTGCTCGAAGCTCCGAAGCAAAACGGTCAGGAAGCTTATGAATGGGCTCCCCATCGATTAAAATGGCTCCAGAAGAGGGTTTCTCTAGACCTGCAATAAGTGAGAGCAAGGTGGTCTTTCCACTTCCACTAATCCCCTGAAGAATCACCATCTCTCCACAACCAATATGCAAAGTAATATCAGAAAGAATTACCCGCTCACCGTATACCTTATGAAGTTGTTCAATCTCAATCACAGCATCGCCTCCTTTGCATCGGTTATGGCTACTCGCCAGACAGGAATCATAACTGCCGCTAGTGAGGGCAGAACATAGAGCAAAAAGATCGATCCCAAAGTCGAAAACTCTACCACAGGAGGGAAACTGACAAAATTTGGTAGATTCTCACTGCCCAAAAAGATCTGACGCAACAGTGGTGCATCCCAGACAAATACAAACCAATATGCCAAAATCACCCCCAAGATAAAAGCAAACATCACCACCACCACGGTCTCCATAAACTTTAAGCGTAACAGATCTGCAATACTCCAGCCCATCGCCCGAAGCAGACCAATTTGACGTTTTTCACTACTGTAGACCATACTATAACGTTGGTAGAGTGTTAAAAGGAAGGTGACCAAAAGCATTATAAAGAGCAAGAGAAATATCCCCTCTTTATAACTATAGAGATCCCTATAGCGTTGTGCCATCTCTGTTTTGCTAACGATACGCAGATCATAATGAAGCGAAGCGACCTTATCCATAATGTTGGCTCGTTCATCGGGGTTGGGAACATTAAAGCCAATATCTCGTACCTCATTAGACGCATAACCCAAGATCTTTTGTGCTACCTCTAAAGGCATAATAACCATATCATTACTCAAAAGATTCCCCTCAACAGGAAGGAGTGATGCAATCTTAAGAGAGATAAACTCTCCCGTGGGTGTTAAGAACTTATACCCATCATAATAATAGTGTGCTTTAAGATATCGAGCCACCCCCTGACCGACAAGCATGGTATCTCCTTGTGAAAAGTGCTTAATGTCGATACCTTCTAAAAGTTCTTTGAGGGCTTTTTGGCTCTGCTCCTCTAAAGGATCGACCCCAACAATTAAAAAGGATTCCTCTTTGGGGGTTACAAAATAGCGACCATAGACCCGTGGAGTTATCTGAGTAATACCATAAATATCAAACAGAGGATCCATCCACTCAAGCGGTGTACTCGCAGGATCTCCACCTTGAATTCGCGTTATTACAAAGTCTGGCTCTCCCTCTAGGGTCTCCATAACAACATAACGCAACGAAGAGGCAATAAAGAGCATGGAACTCAACAAAAAGAGCAAAAGTATTGAGAGCAATAGAGTAGTAAGATGCTTATGTCGCTCCTTAAAAATCTGAAGCGTTAAAAAGTGCCAAAAAGAGCTACTGAACATAGACAAAACCTAAAGTAGAGGTTGAAGGAAGCTCAGGATAAATAGGATTCACTTTGGCTCCAATCAATGCTTGAGGTACATCAAACCCCACACCAAGTGCAGGAGTTGCATAGTGTGTCACCACAACCAACTCTGACAAAACAGCCTGATCACAACGGTTGGAGAGATCATGATTTTTTAGAATCGTCATCACCATCAAACCTACAAGCACTACCAATATTATTAAAAATGGTCGTATCAAGAGAACCTCAATTTTTTTTCTCTTATCATAGTGTAGTTTTGTTAAATTTTTGTTAAATCACCCCATCTTTGTAGCCTTGTGCCCTTTTGAACCACTTTTTTGAAATTACTCTAAGAAAAGTGTTTCTGAGTTTCACTTTTAATCTTGAAGCAGTAGAATTAGGGCTCTTAAAACTATGACAAAAAGGAAAAATATGGAACTCTTTTCAAATGAGTGGATTAACGGATTGAAAGATTTATGGAACGAAACACCTGAGGTCTCAGATAAGTTGGCACAGATTAATTTTAATGCTACCATCACCTGTGGCTATAAAGACCAAGAGGAGCCCGCTTGTGTTTTTGTTGTCGAAAATGGTCGAGCCATATCTGCAGGACTCTATAATGGTGAAAAACCCGACTGGGATATGCGTGCAACTAAAAAAGATTGGGAGAAGTGGGCACAAAAACCACTCAGCATGAGCTCTATGGGGGTAGCAGTTGCCATGGGGAAACTCAAATTTGTTAAAGGGGATTTTGCATCGATGATTAAAAATCCATCCATGGCAGATCCTTTTGTAAAAAGTTTTACACTCATGGCACAACTCTCTCAAAAAGAGCCTGCTTAAAGAGAAATTTCTCCTCAATTCAGAGGAGAAATATTAGAGACCATCCAACCCCAAAACCATGGTTGCATTAATCTCATCAAATCGTACAATTTGCTTTCCTCTATGATCGTGCATAAAATTTTTAGCCGAAGCCTCACTCTCAAAAGGGATAAGCTC
>Ga0256828_1000834_pt1 | contig 19987 bp, 23 predicted proteins | sample CV88metaG_FD_185993 | JGI IMG/M metagenome (GOLD analysis project Ga0256828, IMG submission 185993) | Hydrothermal vent microbial communities from East Pacific Rise, Pacific Ocean - CV88 | ecosystem: Environmental > Aquatic > Marine > Hydrothermal vents | place: Pacific Ocean: East Pacific Rise...
TTGCACTTAAAAACTATCCTGATACTATCCAGCTTGGAGATATCAAAAACCTAAACAAAAAGAATCTCCCAAAAGATATAGACCTACTTATAGGTTGAAGCCCATGCCAAGGTTTTAGCTTTGCAGGAAAACAGCTGAATTTCAAAGATGAGAGAAGTAAGCTCTTTTTCGAATATGTAAGAATCCTAAAACTCACCAAATCAAAATACTTCCTCTTTGAAAATGTAAGAATGAAAAAAGAGTATCAAGATGTTATAAGTAAATACCTATGAGTAGAACCTATTATGATAAACAGCTCACTGGTCTCTGCTCAAAACAGAGTAAGACTCTACTGGACAAATATCCCAAATATAACTCAACCAGAAGATAAAAATATAGTTCTCGCAGATATACTAGAAGACGGTGTTACAGATAGAAGTAAATCTTACTGTCTTGATGCACACTATGCTTGTTGATGAAGTGTAAAGAACTACTTTTTAAAATCAAGAAGGCAGTTAATATTTAAAGACTTTACAATTTTAGAAAACTCAAAACTCAGTGTAAATGGTTTAAAGCCAGTTGCAAAAGTAGATATAGCTGGGTTTGAGAGTTCAAAAAGAGTTTATGATATAAACCATAAATCTCCAACTCTTACAGCTAACTCATGAGGGAATCAATGACCTAAAATACTCTTAGTATGAGAGAATACTAAAAAAGGATACTGTGAGATAAAACCCTGAGAATGCTTTGATGCTACATTTTTAAATTCAAAGACTAGAAGATGAAGATCTATGCTTGAAAAGTCTAACTGTTTAACTGCAGCTAACTATGAGTTTATGCATTACACCAAAAACTGATATGTTAGAAAACTTACACCTTTGGAGTGTGAGAGGCTTCAAACTCTTCCTGATAACTATACTGAGGGTGTTTCAAATACTCAGAGGTATAAAATGATTGGGAATGGGTGGACTGTGGATGTTATAGCTTGAATTTTTAAAAACTTGTATAAATAAAATTTAGATATAATTTGAAATATTATAAAAAGGGTTCTCATAGTGGAAAAAATAATAGCAACAGAAATTCAGCCAGAAGGTATTGATAGTGCTATACTTGATTATTTGGAAAAAAAATCAACTGAACTAAGACTAGAAAATGCAATTATCTATTATGGATTTCCTATATTTAAAGATTATGATGATGTCTCAATTAAAGCAAAATTAGTTATTCTATCACCTTATCATGGCTTAATTCTGCTTTACCCATCCAGCGAAGGTACAATTATCGAAGATGATGAAAGTCTTGAACAACTATATAGTTTTATAGAAACATCTTTAAAGCGAAGTAAAATTATAAGAATAAATAAAAGAAATTTAGCAATTCCACTAGATAGCTTTTTATACTTATCAACAACTAATACATATGATGAGTTGGAAAATAATATATTGACATCTCTTTCAGCCATATCTGAAACATTAAAAGAAATTGAGTTAGATGAGAAACTTGAAGATAATATTTTAAATGAATCAAGGTCTATTATTGAGGGTTCAAAAGCTTTATCTAAAACCAATAAAAGAGAAAAAGTCTCAGAAGATCCAACAAGTAAATCAAATATTTTAATTGAGTTAGAAAAAGAAATATCTAATTTTGATGAAGAGCAAAGAAAAATAGCGATTAGCTTGATTAATGGACCACAAAGAATTCGTGGGCTAGCAGGTTCAGGGAAAACAATAGTTTTAGCAATGAAAGTTGCTAATATACATTTACAATATCCTAATAAAAAAATATTATTTACTTTTTATACAAAGAGTCTTTATAATTTAATTAAAGAATTAATAACTAAATTCTACTGGCACTATGCTGGTACAGAACCAAATTGGGACCTAATTGATATTCTTCATTCTTGGGGAGGAAGAAGTATTGATGGTGTCGCATATAATGCATGTATTGACAATTCGTTGGATATCCTCTCATTTAAAGAGGCCAAAACAATAAGTTCTAATGATGTGTTTCAAGTGGTCTGTAATGATATTATTCAACATGAGATTCAAAGTAAATATGATTATATTTTAATAGATGAAGCTCAAGATTTACCAAATGAATTTTTTAAACTTTGTTATCAATTAACACATGGGGAACATGGAAATAAAAAAAATATTGTATGGGCATATGATGAACTACAATCTATATTTAATGTTTATCAAAGAACACCACAAGAATTATTTGGAAATGATAGTCATGGAAAACCATGTATTGATTTAAGCCTATTCCAAAGAGACTTACATCCAACACAAAAAAACGATTTAGTTCTTTATAAATGTTATCGGAACCCACTAGAGGTTTTAATTACTGCACATGCACTAGGTTTTGGTTTGTATTCCCCACAACATGTTCAAAAACTTGAAGATGCCAATCATTGGAGGGATGTAGGCTATACAGTTGAAGGTGAACCATCTTTTAAGGTTGGAGAGACTGTGACAGTAAGAAGAGATAAAGAAAATAGTCCACTTTCAATTTATAATTACCAAACAAAAGAAGATATTATCCATTGCCATCAAGCAGAAGATTTACAAAAAGAATGTCATTGGATAGCTGATAGAATAGAAGAGGCTATTAATGATGGATTGAAACCCCAAGATTTACTTGTTATTGTTTTGGATGATCGTTATGTTAAAGCATATTTTTCTAAATTATCTTTATATTTATCAGAAAAAGGTATCCGTTCAAATAATCTTCAAGCATCTACACTTGCAGCACCTCCATTTAGTATAAAAAATATGGTTACATTATCTACTGTACATAAAGCTAAAGGGAATGAAGCGGCCATGGTCTTTGCTGCAGGACTTGATGCTTTATACTCACAACGAAATACTATCAGAGGTAGAAACAAATTATTTACAGCTTTTACAAGAACAAAAGCATGGCTCAGAGTAAGTGGTACAGGTGAGAATATCCATGTATTCTTTGATGAAATCAAACAAAGTTTAGATAACTCTCCAAATTTAAAATTTACAATTCAAGAGATAAGAACAATACAAAGAGATTTAGATACTAACCCACAAGAAATGAAAGAGTTTCAACAGATGATTTTGGATTTAAAGAAAAAAGGATATTCAAAAGAGCAATTAAAAATGTTATTTGAAAAGGATGATATTGAATCGTGATTTTAATAAAAACATATCTAAATGTATACAATTTTTAGATACTTACAATTTATTATTTCAAGCTGGTTGCATTACTTCTTTATCTGCCTCAGACAGTTTTAAAAAAATTGCAAGAAAATCAACATCTTATAAAAAATTATATGATACAGGAACGAAGTATCAAGATTTTAATTTTATGTTGATTGATAAATCATTTTTTCAATTTTCAAGAACTAAAGTTATAAATAAAATAACAAAAGAGGTAAATTTTGATTTACGTTTTGTTTATTATCCAAACCCCTATAAATTTGTTGAGTATCAAGAAAATAAAATAGAAGTTGAAAATATGTATGAAAACAATGAAATCACACTAGAAGAATATCAACAGTTCTTATCTGAAGAATTTTTCACAAGTGATATCCCTTTAATACGATATGATTTATCAAAAAATCAATATTGTGAAAATTATCATCCTACAGCACATTTTCACATTGGATTTCATGCTGAAAATAGATGGCCAGTTAAACGTGAATTAACCCCTATGACATTTATGTTAAAAATATTAATGCATTACTATATTAGATGGTGGAAAGATTTAGGTGATGATATGTCAGGTGAAAATAAATTAACAAAAATTTATAGAAAAGAAATTAGTCATTGTCGTTTAATAGAGTACGAATATTTTTCTACTCTTGAGGAAGGAAGACTCCATTTTTGTTAGAATTTTTAAACTAACTTATTACAAAGCCATAATATAGTTGTTTATATAAAATTGCTTACTAAAATTTGACAAAGTAAAAAAAATGTATATAATTGAGTTACTTATCTATTAATTATAAAAACATGAATAAAGTAACGATAAAACAATGATCTACTTTAAAGAGTCCAATATGACGGGTTGGATGAAAAAGTAAATTAGCTAAGGATATAATTTGACTTTTTCCAGAGCATCAACATTATGTTGAAGTTTTTGGTTGATGACTCAGTGTATTATTTGCAAAAGAGCCATCAAAACTTGAAACGGTTAATGATATAAATAATGATCTTATAAATCTTTGGGAGATTATAAAAAATTATCCACAAAGTTTATCTCACTATCTAAATCAATTATTTGTAAGTCGTGTAATCTTTAATAATATAAAATTAAAAAAATATACACCAAAAAATCATATTGAAAAGGCTGCTTATTTTTATTATCTAATTAGTCAAAGTTTTTGAAGTAAAGGTGATAATTTTGCCATGAGTTCTAAGTCTTGAAGAAAACCAAAAAACCTTTGGAAAAGTTTTACTAAATGGACTGATAGACTTAAATTTGTTACAATTGAGAATATGAGCTTTGAGAAATTATTATTAAAGTACGATAATAAAGATGCTTTTTTTTATCTTGATCCACCATATTATAATTTTGAAAACTACTATGAATCTTGATTTAAGAAATCACAACATTTACTTTTGAGAGCAACTCTTAAGCAAATAAAATGAAAATTTCTACTATCTTATAATGATTGTCCTGAGATAAGAGAACTATATAAAGATTTTAATATAAGCACATCAAAAGATATAGAATATACTTTATGAAAAAATGTCCACTGACAAAGAAAAGTTGTCAATGAATTATATATAACAAATTATTAAAAAGATAGCAGCATCTAACTGCTGTCTTTTTTGATAATTTCAAGACTTTTATATTTACTTTTTAGTCTTGTAATATTTTCATTGGTGATTTTAAATTTTGTAACTATTTCACTTGGTAGTGATAAAGTGCTTCCCATATAAAACAGCAATTCTCTTTTATGTTTGCTTTTAAGTCTTATATTGCGCACAAGTTCAAAATATTTTCATTTGTTTTTTACAATAAATGCCATACTTTAAATATGATTATTAAATAAGCTTTGTATTTAGTATATGTATTTTATAAAAATATCAAATTATTAATCTACTAAATAGACTGATATGCTATAATTATTTATGAAGTGTACAAGATGTAACTCAAAAAATATAGTAAAAAATGGTTTTAAGCAATTAATAGGTTCTCAAGTACAAAAATACAGATGTAACAATTGTAATAAATACTTTACAGGTGAGGAAAAATTTCATCATTTAACAGAGGCTCAAAAATTAAGAGTTTTTGTTTTGTTGAAAGCTGGTCATAAAGAACACCAGGTAGCTAAAAAACTTGGTGTCTATTTGAGAACAATTCAGCATTTTGTAATTGCTAATAAAAAAGAGGAAGATTAATCTTCCTCTTTTTCTTCAAGTTGATAGTATATTTTATAAGCAATATGTTCAAATGCTAGCCATGCTAAATAGTTTTTTAAATCTTGATCTTTTAGGTTTATCTCAACCCCTTCAGCTTCAAGTTCCCATCTTATATCTTCTATTTCGTTGTAATACCTATCATAAAATGCATGTGTGTCTTTATAGTATATTAATGAACTAACCATTCAAGATTGACAACCATTATTCATTAAATCTTCAAAAAAAGCTTTTGGATCTTCACTATTTAGAGCTTCTTGTATAACTTCAGCTGTAATTGAATTTAAATTTTCTTTTAAAACTGTTTCTAATTTTTCTCTCATAATTATATAGTTATTTATAAAATATTTTTAATGTATTTTCATTATATTTATGTGGTGGGGAAAGTCAAATTTATTTTGAATTTTCTGCTTGACAAAAGACAAAACTATTGTTGACAAATTTTGTCTACAATCGTGTCCATAATCAAAATATTTTTTCATTTTTTTCGGGGGATAGGGGAGTGCATATTTTTTTTCGCTGGTTAAAAATAGTGTTTACTATGATGTATAATATGGTGTTACTCTTGTTATCATACTACACCCCTATATCCTGTACTATTCAGCACTTACATTGCTGAATAATATATATTATTTTATATTTATATAAAATCTCTAGAAATCTCAGGTAAAATTCAAAATTAAACTATCAATGTATAGTAAACACCTCTACCTTTACCATGACTTTGCATAATATTTTTAGAAACCAAATCAGCTAAATCCCTACTCGCTGTTACTCTAAGGCTCTTGGTAATACTCATATATTTATTTACTTTCATACCACCTTCAAATTCATTTGGTAAGTATGAAAGCATCTTTAGTATTACTTTTTTTTGTCTGTCATTTAATGTAGTGTTTAAGTGCTTATTCCAAAATTTTGATTTTATATTTACTACATTTATTTTTATGAGTGTATCATCTACTGAACTCTCCAGCAGTTTTATGAACCATTTTACCCATATACTGATATCTTGATTTGTACTTTTACATACCTTATCGAGGACACTGTAATACTCTTTTCTTTTTTGATAAATAATAGTAGAAATAGAATAAAAATTTACATTTGCCAGTTTCGATTTTGATAATATATAATCAGTAATAGCACGAGCTATCCTGCCATTCCCATCATCAAATGGGTGTATCAGTACAAAATATAGATGAGCTATGGTTGCTTTATAAATACTGTTTAAATCATCATCCTTGTTTAACCATAAGAGATAATCATCCATCATTTTTTCTACATCTTTTGATGGTGGTGCTATATAGTGCACTTTTTCTTTATTCCAAGCACCTGATACTATCTGCATATCTTCTGTATCACTTCTATATGAACCGATATTTATATCTCTTAGTCCTGAGTTACCAGTAGGAAACAATGCTTTATGCCAAGATAAAAGTCTCTTTTTATCTAAAATATCATGATTTGTTTTAGCATCTACCAGCACTTCTATTAAACTGTCCGATTGTACTGTGTAACTATAATCATCTTCTAGTCCTAGTTTTAGTATCTTGTTTATAGATGACCTTACAGAAGATCTTTGTAATATTTCACCTTCAATAGCTGAAGTGCTTATTGCATCGTTTAGTAAAATATCCAATACAAGTGCATTTGAATCTTCATTGTTTATAAACTGCTCAACCATATTGAGCTGTCCAAATTTATAGTTTAAAGTGTCTAAATTAATTTCGTCGTATAGAAAATTTGGAAAGTTTTTATCTTCCCAAATCCATTTTATCTCTTTTTGATATGTTTCCATGGTCTAATTATATCATTTTTTGATGTATTTGTTGGTTTAATTGGAGACTTATATAATATCAAAAATTGATTTATTGCCATTAGCTATCTCAAGATAACCCTTATTATCAATGAGTTCTACTCCTATCTTTAAATATTTTTGGAAAGTCGCTTTTGACATTATCTTAGTATTAATGCGATCAGAATTTTTAGCATCAAAAAAATATAATTTTTCAATAATATCTTCATTGGATATATTGAGTAGTTTCCCATCATATATAAATAGTATATCGATAATTTTTTTAATTTTTAATTTTATAGTTTTTTTATTAGATGGAATTTTGTGATTTTTTTTATGATAATTATCAAGGAATTCTTTGATGAAATATTCAAGTTCTTTACGCGGTAGATTTAAGTCTAATTTTAATAAAATTGAGTTCATATTGTCTTCAACTTCGTTTGTAAAAGTATGCTTATGTTCATAGATAACATTATTATATGGAGTAAAATCTTTTACTTTATCATTTGCTATTTTTTGTTCTACTTTATAGTATTCAATTTCATTAACCTTGAATTTTTTGTTATAAATACCACTATTGCTTCTAAAGTATTTATTTTTAAAGTATTCAGTATATTTTTCTCTTTTTGAACAAAATTCTATTAAAGCAGTTGTGAAATAATTATCATGATCCTTTTCCAAAGAAGTATAAATAATATTATCTCTTGTAAAAAACTCATGGTCTTTATTCTTATTCCCACCCTTTATAAAGTTGCTTAAACTTAAAGCTGTTGTTTCATATTTTAATCTATCATCAATTTCGTATTCATGTGGATAGTTTGCAAAACGATAAAGTTCATAACCATTTATATAATCTAAAAATAAACTTTTCTCTTTTGGTTTATTTAGGTTTACTAAACTTTTTATTTTGCAATAGTTAGTGTTATACAAATAAAATAAGCTTTTTTTGTTATTTACTAGTGTGTTTAAAAAAATATTTTTTTTATTTTCCATATTTATAGATATTAAATGCTCATGTATTTTATTTCTAAATTTTTTTATCTCTTGAATCTCTTTTTTTGCACCCTCTAATTCAGACTCAAGCAAATCTTGTATGCCATTACCATTGTAATGTGCTAACTCTTGAAATGCTTCTATATAATTATCAATATCAAATAATTTATTATTGAACTCAATCAGTTTTATATTTCTTTTAATTAATGGCACTAAATCTTCTGAATTAGCCTTTGCCAATTTTAAGGATATTAAGAATGATGATTTTGCTGCAAGTATATTTAGTAATTCTGCATTGTATCCCATTGAAAACCATTCTCTTTCAATGTTGTAAATAAATGACATAACAAGTGACTTTCTTTTTTTTATATTTATTCTTTCTGTAATATCTGTAGATGAGTCAAGTAAAATATTATAAAAACTAATATTAATATCTTTTTTTGAAAAGTTTAGCTTTTGAATAATTCTAATAATATTTGCACACTCATCTATTTTAAAAATTTTTTCATGATGTTTGTGAACAAACATTAGAAACTCATCTGCATCTTTTGCGTATTCATTAATAAGTAGAGTATTGAGATAACTTATCCTTTGTTGATATGTATATTTTGATAACCAAGATGTATATTTGATATAAAATGTATTATGTCTATTCATATATTTTTCTCATGTTTTAAAAGTTTGTTCAATTTTAGCTAAAAAAAATTTAAAAAAATGAATTTACTCCTTTTTCTAATTCCTATAAAATTTTCGCATCACAACATAGGAGGTAATATGACAAAAGAAGAGAAAGAACAATTAAAACAAGAACTTGTTAAGCAAAATCATGGTTGTTTTAATTTCACAGCAAAAGAAGTTTGTAATATCTTAAGGATATCACGAGCTACACTGTCTCGCTTACAAAGTTCAGCATCTATAGAGTTTTGTAAGTCAAAAGGTAAAAATGGCTCAGTTCGATTCACTGCAGATGCAATTGCATCATACATTGAATCTCAAACTATAGTTTCATATGGAGAAGTATCATGAAAAAAAATATACTAAATATAGCAGTATCACTGCTATTAAGTTCGCAAGTTTATGCATCTGAAGTACTTATACCTGATGCAAAACGTTTTGGTGGTCCTTATGCACTTATCGCTGCTATGGACAACAGTGGATTAAACAGTTTTGATTCTTGCCCTTCATTGGCAAGACAAAATTTAAATAGTTTTAAATCATTAATAAATAAAAAAGTTATACGCAAGAATAGACTCTCAAGTATTGAGCTTTTAGGATTTAATGAAAATGTTATATCTATAAAAATGATTAAAGAAGAACGAGCAGCAAAATTATATAGAAAAACAAAAGAGAGCTTGGTTCAGCTTGAAGCTTTTATGCATGAAGATACAACTACAGAGTCTAAAGATATTTTTGCATTCTTAAATTATTTAAACATATTAGCAGAGTCAAAATATAGTCACTATTCTACTATTGCTGTAGTAATTTACTCAAATTTAAGACAATCTGTTTCCAATGGAATAGACTATAAAAATATAGTACCCATAATAATGGACCCACGATTGAAAATAACAATATATGCAGCAAGTGGTTTGGATTGTATGGGGGCAATAGGTTCTGAAAAATTAGCAGCAGAGCAGAATGTTGTTAATTTTTTTAAAAGCAAGATTATTAGCGATAGTTTAATAATCGAGACTGTGTACTAAGGAGGCATAAAATGCAAGTATTAAAATATAAAACGATAATCAATAAGCACTCTATCCAGGTACAGTATATGATAGATATTGTACTGCCTAAGTTGTTAGAAACTATTAGTTATGCAGAAACGACTTATTCAACATTAATTAGTATTTATCATGATGCATATTATGGCTCTGTATGTTCCGAACTAGATGCTCAAAAAGAGGTGTTTGTTTTACATTTAGCAACACTTGAAAACATCTATATGGAATATAAAGAGGAGTTAAAAACAATAGATAGTTTAGAGTTTGATGAAGAGATTAAGGAATTTGACCATGAAATAATGGTGGTTATCTTTAAAGTAACGACACTTATCAAAAAGATAGATATTGAAATAAAAAAATTACAAGGAAAACAGAATGTTAAAAATAAATAAGATACTTATACTAGTTCTATTCATAACTGGCTTAATTTATGCACAAGATGATGTTCTGTTACTAGATACAAGTGGAAGTATGTCTAATACTCAGGTTGTTACTACTCTCAAGAAACTAACCCAAGAGTATCTAGATAAAGGTAAATCTATTGTAGCTTTTAATGATACGGCTTACACAGTCCATTCAGTTGATGATCTCAATTTTGATGGTGGAACTGCAATGTCTAAAGCACTGAAAAGTGTTAATACAAAGCAATATCGATTTGTTGTCATCATAACCGATGGTGAGGCTGATAATAGTGAAGCGACTATTCATGAAGCAAAACTTTTACATGAACAAAATATTAAAATATGTTCCGTATATTTATCTGCTTCATCAGCTAGCATCCCTGATGTTCTTTTTAATATATCAGATCAGGTATTTCAAAGTACTAACATAAAAGCTGCTTTTCAAATGTGCAGCGGTGAAGTTAGGAAAAAGCTTCTTGGTATTGGTGCAGTTAAGAAAACTGTTAATCCATCTCGATTTAATTTATTTTAGGAGGATGCTATGAATTTTATAAAAATAGGGCTGTTACTACTTAGTGTAGGGTTTGGATTATTATTTGTTATGGCAGATAATCCATTGGAGTTTTTAGGTGACATAAGTTCACTTATGTTTTTCTTTTTTGCGCTTGTAGCGATGTTTGCTATTTCTACTGCAATTGCTCATCAACTAGTGATTAGAAATCATTATATTCTCATGGAAGCTGAATATAACAAGCTAAAAAAAGATATGCAATATCATGTAAATCGCTTTAGTTATGAAATTTATTTTTCTGATGAGGCAATAAATAAACATAAACAACTTATAGCATTACAAGACAAATTAGAAAATTTAAAAGGGGAAAGTTATGGAATTTAGATCATTAATCGCTCAACAAAAAAATGCAAATCATCAGCAAAAAATAGAGCAACAACAAATAGCTGATACAAAAGCTAAAGAGGCTTTAAAAGAGCAAGAGTTAAAAGAACTTGAAAACAAGCAAGCACAAGAGAAGAAAAAGCGTGCTTTACTCTCTGAAGATATTAAAAATACTAAAGATGATACTCAAAGTGTCATAAAAGAAATTGCTCTTTTGAATAATCCTGTAATTACCAACTTTAACAGTGATTACGAGGTTGCATCAAAAAAGTATGTAGAACTTTTAGAATCTACAGAAAAAGCCAATAAAAATGTAATGCAAATTCGTGCAAGAGTTTTGCCTCTTTCTAAAATATTTGCATTGGAAGCTAGTGTTGCTATTTTGTTTATAGTCATTATTATGCGTTTAATTGGGGAAAATGAAACACTTCTTGAAAGTTTTACATTTGTTACTGTGTTCCAGTATATTTTTAGTGGGTTTACTGGTTTGTTATTGGATTTTTTTATACAAGACATGTTTCTTATTACAAGCATCAGTATGGCGATATCTTTACTTTTTAAAGATACTGATTATATTTATTCAGAAAAAGTTGTACAACATTCATTATATGGGTTTATAGGAGCTATTATTGGTTTATTTATATCTTCTATCTTATACGGAATCTAGGAGGAAATTATGCTGTCATTTTTTACACAATTATATACAACTATCTTAAGTGAACTAGCAGTATTTACACCTGCTATGTTCATACAAGGTGGTTTTTTTATGTGGCTAGGTAGTTACTTTGCTAATAAGTTTGAATCGATTGAAGGAAAAGTGTTTTGGTTACTTTTTGGGCTATATGTTCTTTATGGAATACTACAAAATAAAGTGATTTTATATGATGATATGTTTTATGTAGCACTAGGGATGATTTATACCCATATTGGTACAGTTATTTCATTGATAAAAGTACATATATTAAAAATAAATCCAAATATTGTCTATTGTAAATCCAATCCATTAACAAATGCAAGACCATTTATGCCAACAGAAGAAGAAATGGCTGCTTCAAGAAGAAAAGAGCAAGTTGCCAAAGAGAAACGAGATTCAGAAAAAGCATTTTTAAATAAACTGTCTAAGAAGCTAGACGCTTTTTAGACTACAGGAGAGGAAATAGATATGACTAATGAAAGAAATATACAACTGGTACATAAGCATCTAGGTCTTGAAATTACTACTGATAGTTTTATATTAGGCACAATCTCACTTTTTGATAATGATGATGTGATAGTTCAAATTACACAAAATTATCTTAAATATATTTATGGTGTATATTCAAAAACAGAAGCTGAGTTTAACAATACCAATGAAGAGAACTATGATAGTAGTTTTAAGTATAAAATACTAAATACTATTGAAGCTAAATACTTTCCAACATTTAAACTATATAAGATGCTGTTTAACAAAAAGGCGAATATACCCTATAGTGAATTTAAAACTCTTAAATGGTTCCCGGACTGTGATGATGAAGCAGATCGTTTTGTAGCTATGAGAGAACCTACAATGGAGTTTTACAAAAAGTTAATTGTGCAGTATGCTCCAAGTAAACTTGAACAAAGACTAAAAGAGATAGTTCCTGTATATTTTACACCCAAGTATTTTGCTATTCACTCATTTATAGTAGGGAAAAGTGGATATGGTAAGAGTGTTCTCATGCTTGAAATGATGAAAAATATCATTGACACAAAGTCTTCTAGCTTGATTTTGATTGAGCCAGCAGGTGATATCAGCCTTGAACTAGCTAAGTTAGTGAATCCTGATGATTTAGTTTTTGTGGATCCATTCATCAAATCAGGTTTCGCACCAACCATCAATATCTTCGATTTAGGTAAAAATGTCAATTTAGAAACGATAAGTATCTATACAGGTATAATTGTTGATGTGTTCTCTCAGATACTTGGCAGTACATTTACACCTGCTATGAACTCTGTTCTTGTGCCACTTGTGGCTGTTGTTTTACAGCTAGAGGGAGGTACTTTTTTTGATCTTTTAAGACTACTTGACGATACAAATAATTCTGAAATTTTAAAATATGCTCAAAACAATGCACTTAATCCTGTTCATCGTGAATATTTAAAAACTGGGTTCTTAGAAAAGAGAGCCTCAGCAAGTAAGTACTCTATTTACACAAAACTACAAGTACTTTTAAATGACTCAGTTTTTAGTTCATTTTTAACTGGAAAAACAACAATAGACTTAGAAAAGTTGATGAATACCAAGAAAAAGGTCATTATCTTTAGATTTAATAATATCAAGATGGCAAACCTTGATGCTGCAGGCAAGTTTATAACAGGACTAATCTCTGCATACACTTTTAAAAGAGAATATATAGATATCTCACAAAGACAACAGTGCCATTTGTTCATAGATGAAGCTGCAATGTTTATCAATGAAAAATCAACAACAATCTTACTCGAACAAGCTAGAAAATATAAGTTAAGCATGCATCTAGCCACTCAAAATAATCAACAGCTAGGTACTGAGATAAATGCATCGATTTTATCAAATACTAACCTTAAATTTGTATTTGGTAACAGTAATAAAAATCATCGAATAATGTCACCAGAGATGGGCATAAAAGTAGATATTTTAGATGCTATCTCTAAACCAGGAGAAGTGTACTGTAAAGTTGGAGCAAACAGATCATTTAAGATGCAAGTCAGTAATAGGCTCCTTGATAAAAATCTTCAAATGAGTGATGGAGAGTTTGAAATAGTAAAAGAGCAACAACTACAAAAATATTATAGAAAAGTTGATTTTTCAAAAGTAGAATATGTAAATATACCTATAGACGATGCTAAACAAAAAGAAAAACACACTTCACACTACACAAAAGATACAAGTCAAAAAATACAGACAAGTCTCATAGATAATGATGATGAGCTTTTAGCATTTTAGGAGAAAGAAAATGAATATAACTGCATCACAAATAGAGATTATCAAATCTTTAGGAAAATACAAATACTTAACGATCTCTCAAATGAATAAATTAAAAATATTTAAAAATAAAATCTCTATTTATAGAGCATTAGCACCATTAAAAGCAGGTAAACATCCATTAGTATTAGCTCAAGGTTTTGGGCTTATACCTGGATATGGTAGATTGGAGCAGATTCTATTTTTATCTAAATATGCAAAAGATTTACTTGTAGATGAACTTCAAATGAATGAAAAATATTTAAAAATACCAACATCAAAAACTTTAGTAAGTACAGACTATTTTCATCGTATATGGACGATAGAGTTTCACTTGCAACTTAGTTTGTATCTATCACAAAACAAAGGTTATGTGAAGTTTTTTGACTATTATTTTGATAAGGAAAAAAATGCATCAAGAAGTAAATTTAATAAAGCTAAAAATAGAATTGATATTAATGAAAATAGTAAATTTATTATTCCTGATGGAGTCACCAAGTTTCATACAAATGGAAAAGATTATCTATATTTATTTGAACAGCATAATGGACAGAGTGTTACTAAAATTATGACTCAAATTTATAATCACTGCTTAGTAATTAAAGAAGCTGGCGCAAAAGAAAAGTATGATTTTGAGAGAAACAGTAGAGTTGTGATAGTTTTTGAATATGAAAAAGTGATGTACTCAGTAATGCAAAGATGCAAAGAGGATATCTCTCTCATCAAATATAGTGATTTCTTTCTTTTAAAGTCAAATAGAATGTTAGAGTTTGATTTTTTTCAAAATTTTTACAATCTATATGCTAATAAGATTAATTTTTGTGAATAAATATCAATCTTATGTAAGATATGAGAGTTATAATATTACTATGAAAAAGAAGATATTTTTATTAAGCCTTATTATTTTGTTTAGTTCTAGCTATTATATTTTTAGTTCCCCTTATCGTATGCATAGAATAGATAGATTTTTAAATTATGAACAGCAAGATATTTTACAAGTTAGAGGAAAAATAGTGACAGATGACAATGTTACAGTAACATATACAGAATTGGTATATCACCTTTCGTTTTTAGGTGGTGTATATAATCAAGAAGAGTTTACAAATATCTTGTATGCAATCAATAGAATAAAAAGTATTGATATAAATTCTGCAATACAACATTATTCTAGAAGTACAGAAAAAGAGTATAAAATTGTTCTGCATGGCTTGAATGATCCAATGGTAAAAAAAATTAAAGTAGTTCTAGAAAAACAACATTTGAGCAAAAAATATGCTTTTAAACTAAGTGGTGAAAGAAGAGTCTACCCTTATGGAGATTTTTTAACACCGGTTTTAGGCTATAACAAAAAGAAGATAGATACAGCAACAAACTTTACTTACTTAGAGGGAGTTACTGGAGTAGAAAAAGAGTATAACACTCTACTTGCTGACACTCCACTTGTAAGAGCGACAGATCTTCATTTAAGTATAGATTTTCAAAGGCAAAGAAGTTTAGAAAAAGAGCTTATTGAATTAAAAGCTCTGTATGATGCAAAAGAAGTTATTTCTGTAGTTTTGGATGATACATTTCACATTAAGGCTTTTGCTTCAAGTAATCGTTATGTACCTAATGATATTCATCGTAAAGATTTTTCCAACCTTGATATTCATGCATTGCAGTATCTTTTCAGACTTGATGAGTTTGGCTCTCTTGTTGGTGATACACTCTACTTGAATGCTAAAAATCCGAAGTATCAAATATATGCAGATTTAGAATTAAATCAACCAAGTGGAATAGACTTACCGTATGAAAGAGTTTACAACAATGAAAATCGAGATTTCAAGAACTATAAAGTAAATTTTATACAACTTGTAAAAGCATATAGTCCGTTTTATTTGGATGGATACATAGGAAATCCTAAAGTAGCAAAAATACAAAGTACAGATCAAAAGCAGATAATCTCTCAAGAACTAGCCCAAAGTTTGAAGAAAAAAGCAGATATGTTTTTTGGTGCTATGCCAGGTAAGAGAGTAACCTTAGAGTTTAAAGATAAGAATATTTCGGCAGATATTTATATAAAAGGTTTTACACAAAACAATCACAAGTATATACAGGCATATTTTACTATTTATTACAAAGAAGAAATCCCTTTTGATGTTGTAGTGAAGTCAGAATCAAGTGCTTCCAACCAATACCTTGAGGCTACAATCTACTCAAAAAAAGATAATCATAAAATAGGAACAGTAATACAGTCTATAAACAAGTACCAAGCAAATAGACGTAATGGGAGTGAAAGAGAGATAGTGGGCATTTATAGAGCAAATGATGGAAACTACTACATAGATACTATAACTACGAAAGGAACACTAACAGCCTCCTGTAATGCTGAACAGACATATAAGGTTGAGACATTTGAAGTAACACAAAATGGCTTGATATCTAAAGGACTAAGAAGTTTTGATATAGATTTGATATAGATAAGTATGTTCCCTATATGAATGGAAGTAAAATTTAAAAAGCATTTAGATACAATATTTTCATTTGAAAAATAACAAAAAATATTTAAACTTGAAGGTTAAAGATGCATATTAAGTTGATTATAAAAATATTATTGATTTTTGCACTAAGTTTGGTAGCTATAAATTTTAATGCTTGCAGTGATAACAAAAACAAGTATGATATGAGTAGTCTAAATGCTGATATGGATGATGAATCTGATTTTGAAGAGTATATAGCAGATGCTAAACATAGTGCCAGAAATGAAAACTTTTCGTTAGCTTATAATTACTTAGAAAAAGCAAAAAAGTTAGGTATGAGTAGTAGTGAACTAGCAAGTGCTAGAGATTATGTAAGTTCTAAAGAAGAAGCTTACAAGGAGAGAATAGAGCGAGAAAGACAAGAGAGTATAAGCTCTTCAGATATCAATGAAGGAAATTTACAAAATAGATGTGCCATTCTTATTGATAACTTTACGGCATATAAAGCTTGTATGAAAGATGAATCTGCAGTTTTCGGACTTAATCTAAATGCTTACTATGCAATGAGAGGAGAGTGTACCTCTCTAGCAGGTAATGATGATACAGGTTTATCATATCTTTGTCAACATCCAAATCAAAATGGATGTACAGGTTTAAAAGCATCACAAGATACTATTAATGCATGTTATCAATGTGGAGGTAGTAATCTTTGGCTCAGAGTATATGCTGCAGGAAGAGTTCTAAAATGTTATTAGAAGGGAAAAAATGAAATTAAAAATAGTAATAATCTTAATTATAACACTTTTTTTAAGTGGATGTTTTAAAGAAGATGGTCAGATTCGTATAGCTAGTGATATAGACAATGCTATCATCTATATCGATGGTGATAAAAAGGGAATGACAGGTGATGGTTATACAACTATCATTATAGAAGAAGGTGACCATAAGGTTAGGATATATAAAGAGAAAGATAAAGAATGGTTTTATGAAGGCGAACAAGATATTTTTGTGGGAGCTAACTCTTCTGTAAAAGTTAATATAAATACAGATAAAAAACCAACTAAACTAAAAATCCAAGAAGATAAAGAAAGTCAGAGTCAACAATTAAAAGATGAAAAAAAGAAAATATATATAGATTTTTCTAGAGGTTTGATGTGGCAAGACACCTCTAAGGTGGACAGAAAAAATTGGTTTCAAGCTCTTAGATATTGTGATCAAACATATGCAGGTTACGATGATTGGAGATTACCAACTTATAATGAACTATTGACAATTAAAAATGATAGTAATAATCCTGCAGTTGTTAAAGGTATAAAAAATGTTTTTTATAAAAGTACTTATCCAAGTGATGCCTATTGGAGTAGTTCAAATTATATAAGCAATTCTGAAAACATAAAAAAAGTTGTTGTGTTTTATAAAAATGGTAAAAATTTTGGTGGAGAGATTCATTCTGATAGAAATTATGTTCGTTGTGTTAGAAATAAATAATGAAAAAATCATGATGTTCATAGCGGATGCCAAACCATTGTAATACTTAAAAAATATTAAAATTTTGTATTATGAGGATATGATTATATGCAAAGGATGGAGTAAGTGTTACAGAGTATTTTGAATAAATTTAAAAAACAAAAAGATTATACACCCTTTTTGGAGTGGGTAAACAGGCATAATCGTGAAAATATTTACCAGTTAGAGCATCTCCCAATTATAGAATACCTCCATATTGGTGGTGATTTTGAACTTGATTTTGTGCCAGAAGAGATTGAGTATTGTCAAAACCTTAAAGAGCTTAGTTTTGATAAAAACAATATTAGTGAAGTTCCAGGCACTATCGCAAATATTAAAAACCTCAAAACACTCATCTTTAAAGATATGCCCCTTAAGAAAGTCCCATTATGGGTATTTGAGCTTGAAGATTTAGAGTATCTTACTTTTGGTCGAACCGACATAACAGAACTACCAAAAGAGATAGAAAAACTTAAAAAACTTAAGTATCTTAATCTCTACACCTCCAAACTAAAAACTCTTCCCGATGAGCTGTGTGAGTGTGAAAATTTAGAGATTCTAAGTATATTTGGCAGTGAGGTAGAAGTACTACCTGAGTGTTTAGGAAAACTGAAAAAGCTCTATACCTTAAACACAGAGTATTCAAAGCTCAAAAAGCTTCCTGATTCATTAAATAAAGCACAACTTACAAATGAAAAAACTCTTTTTGATATAAACTCGATCAATGGGGAGATGATGCCATAGTATGGATACATTTATAAATCTTTTTACAATCATAGCTTTTGTTTTTTGTGTGCCTGTAGTTGCTATCTATTTTAAGCCATATAGAAAGCATACACTGATTTTTAGTTTTTTTTGGATACTGTTTGTTGTATGGTACTACAAACATGATGATACAGACAAATATACTTATACAACAAGTAGAGAGGGTTTGTATAATTATGATTCAAACAAATCTAAAAAAGAGATGAACCAAGAGTTTCATAAAGATTTTATATCTTTACCCGTCGAAAAACAACAAGAGATGATAAAAAACTTAGATGTAAAAGAGATAAAAGGGTTTAGGCAATGAAACAAACATACATCATAGGTGATGTTCACGGAGAGTATGCAACACTTTTAGCATTGATAGAGAAGATTCCAAAAGATGCAGATATTATCTTTGTGGGTGATCTTATAGATAGAGGTGCTTCTTCTCGTGAAGTGATAGCTTTTATACGAGAAAATAACCATAGAGCCGTTCTTGGTAACCATGAAGAGTTGATGATAAACTACGGCACTAGTTTTACAAAAACTTATCCTCGTTCTACAAACCCTAGCTTTTTACACAACTGGTACAACAATGGAGGTGATGCTACACTCTTCTCCTATGGACTTTTAAAGTATGATAAAAAAGAGGGGATGCAGTGTGTAGAAAACCCTACAATGTTAGAGCAGTTTTTAGATGATATAGAGTGGCTTAAATCTCTGCCACTTTATATAGAACTACCACAAAAGATAAATAATCTTCCTGTAGTCATTACTCACGCAAGTTGTGCAGATGTCTGGCACCACCATAACAATCCTGATGGAGAGGCAACCTTTAGAGAGTATGCTCTATGGCATAGAAAAGATCCAAAACCTACAAGTGAGATATATAATATTTTTGGGCATACACCTGTTGAGTTTGGAGTGGAGATAGAAGAACACTTTGCTAATGTAGATACGGGGTGCTACATTAAAAAACATGGCTATAACACTCTGAGTGCATTTTGTGTGGAGACACAAGAGGTGGTGAGTGTGAGTAGGGTAGGATAATGAGAAAAACTTTCAAATGGACAAGCTCTCGAGTTGGTAAAAATAGAGACAGCCTTATCTCAAAAGCATCTAAAAGAGGAGAAATAGAG
>Ga0256828_1000836_pt1 | contig 19979 bp, 25 predicted proteins | sample CV88metaG_FD_185993 | JGI IMG/M metagenome (GOLD analysis project Ga0256828, IMG submission 185993) | Hydrothermal vent microbial communities from East Pacific Rise, Pacific Ocean - CV88 | ecosystem: Environmental > Aquatic > Marine > Hydrothermal vents | place: Pacific Ocean: East Pacific Rise...
AATCCATGTAAAGTCCTCTTATTTTTGAAAGATCAATATTTAATTGATCAAGTTCTCTTTGATTCAGAGTTTCGATAAAATTTTGAAGATTACTTTTTGTATAAGATGTCATTTTTATTTCCTTCTATTGATGTATTTTATTTTTAATAATTTAATTTTATATAAAAATCTGGGCACAGGAAATCGGAGTGGTTGGTTTAAACCAACCACTCCGATTTTTTTAAATTACGATGTTCTTAAAGACCTTTTCTGAACTCTTCATCGTTATAGAGACCACCATATCTTTCAGATGTAAAACAACCATCTTTTGATTTGGCCCCTCTTATACTCTCACATGTATGTACAATATTATTCAAGCGTACATAAACATTTTCAGTTCCAGCAGCCTCTGAAACCTTTTTATAAATTTCTTCTGTAAGTTCTTCTTGTAACCAACCCCTTTGTCCTATCCAGTCAACTATTCTTTGTAATTTACTAATACCAAGAACCTCATCTTCAGGTACATAAGAAATTATTGCGTAAGCGTCTTCTCTAAACGTTGAAGAAAAAGGAGCTGCATGATGACTACATACTGCAGTTAAATCAACACGTTTTGTAATTCTATGTTTAATTTTATTATTATTTGGGAAAGTTGCAATTCTTGGTGGTTTGCTCCATCTCCCACTCATTAATTCTCTATCATCAGATGTTGATGCCCCACACCACATTTTAGCAATTCTTTGAGCAGTTCCAATATTGCCTGTTTCAAAATCACTCATTACATTTGGATCATTGAGATCAATTTTCATTGCTTTGAATGCTTCCTCAATTTTCTTACCTGTTTGGTATCTCATAATGAAATGGGCTTCATCTGTCCATTTATAATCCTGTTCAAATATATTTTCATTTATTTTAAAAACAGGAGCTTGTTTATAAGTCTGTATAGCTTTTGTAAAACCAGTCACTGTATTGAACTTGCGATGATATGCCTCAAGCATCTCAAAGAATTCGACAACTTTAGAGTTCGGGTTATCTGCTTCATAAAGTTCAATTATCTGTTCTATAATTGGGTTTCCGAACTCAGCATAATATCCTTTAGGTAAATACAACGTATAAGATTTATATTCTTTATCGTATTCAATATTTTCCCAAGGTTTATAAAAATTATTTAATCTAATTTTTACGTTATCAGATGATTCTATATGATCCTGGATGCAGATTCTATTTTCCTGTTTTTCAGGAAAATAGATTATTTCAGTAACTTCCATTTAAGTTTCCTTTACGCTTCTTCTGTTGATTCTTCTGTTGATTCTTCTGTTGATTCTTCTGCCGCCATCAGTATTTTGATTACACTCTCAAGAACCTGTTTACCTTCTTCTTCTGTATATTCATCAGGTCCAGCGAAATCAAGTGTAGTTAGATTACCTATTTCATCAAAATTCAATACAACTTCACAAGGCATTGTTGCATCTGGGTGCAATTTTGACAAAACGCTAAATACCATAACCTCTTTATCATCTCTAACCTCTTTTTGGGCACCAACTATATAAACACCAGTTTTTTCCATAGCCTCAATTATTTTAGGATCTTCAATAAAAGGGGCAGGTTCATCTATTTGCTCTATATCTACTTGAGTTTCCGGAGACTCAATCTCAACTTCTTCAACTGTTTCAATAGCTTCCATTTCTTCTATTTTTTTATTTTCCATAAAAATTCTCCTTAGTTAATTTAATTGTGTTCCGGGAGCTGTTAGCATGCTCCCAATCCCATGATTTCTATAGAAATCAAAATTCATTGTACCGATAGCCAATATTTTCTGTAGTTGTTCTAAATAACTACAGAAAGATTCAATTTGAAAATTAGAATCTATTTCAAAAAGTGTCTGATTTCCTTTATATAGAATATTAAAAATAATTTTATCCTCTTTTGGAAATCTTATGTAAGCAGGTTTTTGATAACCGGCGTATGCCTCAAATGTACTTGATCCAATTAAAATAAAAGATGTTGCTTTCGAACTCTCTGATAACTCCTTTCTATTTTTAATTGCTTGAATTAATTTAATTGTATTTGCTAAATCAAGTTCAATTGATGGGGTGTCTCGCATATCCTGAGGTATTATATTCGGCGTTGATTGTTGTATAAATCTTAGCACCAATTTTCCAACCTCATATTGAATTCTTGGATTAATAATGAAATGACAACCTTCATCGGCATGAAATCCTTCAGTTGAACTATAAACTGGAAAATTGCCATATTGAAGGTTGCTTTTTAACTGGATTTTTTGAGCCATTATTTTTTCATCTTGTCCAGAATTTTTGACATTAGATGTTGTCTGGCGTCCATAAATGGGTTAATATATACTGGCCAAAGATATGGCGCCAGAACTTTACTTAACTTAATTTTCTTAATCTGATTTTGCTGCATAAAACTCCTTTATCAATTTTTTCTGTTTTTCATGTGCATCTGTTATCGCATCCAATACATCCGGAACATGATCATGATATTTTTGATGACAATGTTTACAAAGCACTATATAATCAACTTCTCTTGCGAAATGTTTTTCCATAACCTCCTCGACGATTTGCAAATCAGTGTATTCATATAAATCATCAAGATCAATATGCTTCTGAACGCATGTTTCAAAAATATCAAATATAGTTAAAGGGTGATGATGTGATTCCGGTTTAACGTACTCAAAACTTTCTTTACATATAGGGCATTCTTTTACTGGATACTTAGTAATTTTCTGCCAACTTGCATAACTCATACTTCCTCTAGCAATTTTTACTAAATGTTTAATACATTTAACGAAAGATCTTTCATTAGTCAGATCATAGTTATACCAAGTATTACTGCCTTTTTTATTTATCCCATACTAGCTCCTTTAAGATTGATTTCTTTTTTATAAGAACTATTTAAAGCAAACTTGAATTTAGTCAGAGTAGCTTGATCTGTCACTAAGTATTTTATAAATTGATTACTATTTTCTTCCAAAGACATTATATAATCATTATATATAATTGAACTATTTTTACTGACATAAAATTCGAAAGTATACTGCTCTTTATAATACCTTTTTTTATTTTCTGTATCAATAAATATAAAAAGTATTTCATTTGAATTCTTAAGAACTTTTATATCAAAAAGAGTTAATTCCAACTCATTAATTATTTCTTGACTTATTTCTTTTAAAAAAGTATCATCAGATTTATATTGATTAAGAAGTTCTTGTTCTTTTGATTCATTTTCTTTTTCAGCTACTTTGAGTGCTTTGGCAACAATTTCTTTTCTATCTTTGGATTTAATATTTGATTTTTTATCAAGAGTTTGTCTTTGAATATTTTTAGCTTCTTGTATAATCAAGGCGGCTTTCGAATCAATTAATTGACAATCCCTTAATTTATGAAATTCTTCTAATTTATTATCTCGCTGAGGAAAAAACTTCCAAGAATTAAATCTGGAAGCTTTTGGATTCCATTTTACTAAGGATTGAATAGATTTTATACTTTCAATCGGATCCGGAATATCAAAAAGATCATTGAAATATTTGCCGAAAAATTTTACGAGCATTGGGCTAAACCAAAACTGCTCATGAAGATACGGAACTATATTATTGAGTCTAGATTTATTAAAAATAAACTCTTCAGGTATTTCAGCTCCAGAAAAAATTAAATTATTTACTTGACTAAAATTAATCTTTTGCATCAATGGCCTTTATCAATTACTTCCGTAGGTATATGCTTCTTTAAATTTTTTAATTTCTTTGGAATACGTAAAAAATTTATCTAGATTTACTGTCTTTGTGGCTTCATCGAACTCATAATGCCCTAAACAATAATCATCAATATATCTAGGCTCAAAATTAAACCCATAAGTTATTGAATCTCCTTGAATTGAAATCTCTGGATGTGTCTCTTTTAACTCTTTTAACACTCCTACTGGAATTACTCTAAATTTTACAACAATCTTGGTTTCATTGTTAAATTTAACGATATCCGGATTTAATAAAATATAATAATCTGCTTCAGTTACTGAAAGCCCAGACGGTTTTTTTCTTGGAAGATTCCCAATAGAATTATCTTCTTTATATGTCTCGATAAAAATATTCTTAGATACAAAGCTTGATATTTTGATTTCCAATTTTGTATTATCAGATAATTGGACATCGAACTCTGGTGCAAATCCTAAAGAATAATACTTAGGTTGAATACCATTGTTTAATAATTGGCAAAATTTCTTCGAGACGAAAGTCTCAAAGAAATAATCCAAATATTCTTTATCAGATCTTGTCCAGTCAGAAAGTGTTCCAATATTTATTTTTTTATCTTGAGTCCAATAGAACTCTTTCATTGCGCAAGAACCTTTACATGACTTTTCGGAGTCTCCCATAACTCAACTCCAGTTACTTTGACATGTTCAAGATCTTTTAATTTATTGGCAGCTATTCTTAGTAACCAGCCGGCAATATTTTCAGAAGTTGGTATAAAATCGACCAATACTATCCCTTCGTATTTTTCTTTTACAGCTTTATCCTTTTCTTCATTGGACTGCAAATCAATACCCAATTTATTCAGGTCTGGTATAAAATATTCATCTATTTTAAATACATTTTTTAACTTATTATCCTCAAATAATCTTGGCAATTCATCTTGCAAAAGAGGATCATTTATATCAAAAAGCATTTTGTGATCCAATACATCATCTATAAAATCTTTCATGAACCCAATCATTTTAAAGTCTAAAACCATTCCTGTATCTTTTATATTGTCACCTGGAATTGTCTCCTCAAGTAAAATCTTTGCTCTATAAGAATGCCCATGAAGATGTCTACAAGCACAGCACGAATCTCCTCTATGAGTATATTTTGTATCAAGAGTTTGACTCCATACTCTATGTCCAGCTTCCCAGTGAAATTCTTTATCGATGATTGTTTTTATAGTTTGTGTTTTTTGCATATTTTCCCTTTCTAGAATTCTTTTATAGTTAAATTTATGCTATGTTGGTTTCTAACTGACTCTCTCTTTTTTGATTTAATTTTAATTAACTTAAAAAATAGTTTACTTATAAATTTCATGTGCCTCCTTGTGTATTATTGAATTCATTACGGAGCTTGTTTGAAACACCTACGTTCATTTTAATTAAAATTGTAGAGTCAAGTATATTTTTAATTACGCTGATACCTTTTTCACTAAGTATCTTTTGTAACTGTCGATTGAATTTAGGAATTCTCGTAAGCCTAGAAACACTTGTAAAAAATTCATAGACTGAAACCCACCAAAGAAATTTTTCATCTTCAGTAAAATTAGAATTTACAGGAGAATTATCAATTAAATATTTTGAATTCTTAAGTGTATTTAAAATTCGACTATATACAAAAGATTCCATTACTTCAATAATGGCTTCAGCTGTATTTTCCGCATTTTTAATAGATGATATAAATTCTCTAGAAAAAAACTGGACGAATTCGGTTCTAAAAATTGAAATCCTCGCATCTATTCTATTCGTCAAAATCTGCTCTAGAGGATATAATTTACTTGGCCTTTTAAAACTCGGGCTCAATACTATTAAACCATCTTCTATAAAAGTAACCAACCACTTATGATCTAACCTTAGTAAATTTGAATGCATTTTATCAACAGTTATGATTTTCTTGCCATCGAAAAGCTCTTTATGTTGGTATATATTTTCAAAAACAGAATCCAGAATGAATTTAACATCTGCTTCATTTGGACCTCCGTATCTAATTTCACCACATCCCCAAGGAGTTAAAACATCAGATAGAACTATTTTAAGCAGTTTTCTAAAAATTTGCGTATTGTATTTAGACTGAGCAGCTGATCTAAAAGCTATTTTTATTTTGAATTCATTATCTGAATAAAGTGCCTCAATAATCATATCAATTAGCTTATCTATTTCTATGCCACTTTCAGTTGCTACTCTACTCATTGGTGTCATTTTCTTTAAAACCTTTAAAATCCAAATCTTCTTTCGTGTATTTCATCATTGAATTAGCTAATAGATAATTCAATTCTACTAAGTTTTCTGTTAAAGTTTCCGGATTATCTTTTATTGGGCTTCGATCAATTAAAAAAGTAGTTCTAAATAACCGCTGAAGTTTTTTATACTCCAAAAAATTATTTAGAAATTTCTGTCGATGTAAAAATACATGGGTTCCAGCCTGCTTTTTTTCTAAGACCGATATATCTTTTGATAAATATATATCTCTAAAAAGAGATATATTTTCATTAGTATTATTTATAAAATTTAAGATAATATCTTTTACTTCACTAAAGGTGTAAATTGCATCTCTTCGAGTTAATTCATCAAAATTAATAAACCCAAAATCATAATATATTTGATTTAAATTGGCAGCCATACCACCAGTTGATGTAGCCAAATCATCTGTCTTTTTTGATCCACCATAGATTGAAAACTTTTGGCTAATTTCGAGCAATCCACTATCAAGTATTTCCCTAAGAAGTTTATTATCCATAATCAATAAATTATTTCCTGGTGAGTCAAAAGTTGTAATTTTTTTATTACCAAATAAATGTTTTCTAGAAAGAACTTCAGCTGCAATGGTATTTATAACCAACTGTTCATTTTTAAATTTACCAATAGGTGTCCAAGTATTTGGTAAATTATCAACACGTGTTCCTGAATTTACTATAAACTTTCTAAGAGCCTCTCTAATTGTCGTTCTTTTTAAAGTCAAAAGTTTAAAAAGTCTTCTAAGAATTTTTGTGGCATGTTTTGACGAAGTAATTTTTTTAAAAGCCATTTTAATTCCAAGAACTTCACCCCTCAATAGTGAAGTTGATACTAAAAGAAGAAGTTCATCTTCAGTTGGCTCCATTGTTGACTGGCTAATTATACTCATGTTTATCCTTTACTTAACTTATTCAATTATTCCATTTTTAATACCAGATCCATCATAATATGATGAAATAATTTTTTTCACTTCATTATGAATTTCAAATGTTGATGTTTCAACATCACTCTTTGAAATTTTTAGAAGACGTCTAATTAAAGTTAGATTATTAACCATTTCATTCGCTAGACGCCCGAGATTAAATACTGGACTGTATCTTTTAAAATCATCGGCAGTCCAATTCAATAATTCTTCTAACTCGATGTTATCTACTAATTTATCAGCGAAATGTATTACACTCTTTATATTTAAAGAAATTATTTCGACAAAAGTTTGATTCGAAACATTCCCCTGAATTAACTCGTTTTTAAACTCATTAATTTCTTCTTCAGTAAGGTTATCAAATTCACTATGATGTTCAATCATTTTTGTCATTTCATTTAAATCATTTATGACTTCAAATGACATATCTGTTTTTAATACCATAGGAGTTTTATATTGAATTGGACTAAATCTAATAACTTCTGAACTGTCCATAGTAATTTCTATATCAAAAAGTTTTTCAAGTATTCTTCCAGTAATTAAAGCGACTCTTGAACTTTGACCAAGCATATGTATGTGCTTTGGCTTAATTCCTTTTTTCTGTAAATAAGTCATTAGCCAGATTGTCATTGGTACGAAATGATTAAAATGTACCCTAGTTTCCGATTTTAATCCGACTAGCCCTCCAAATGAATATCTATCAAAATATTTATAACATTCAGTTGAATCCATTAATTGAAGCCAATCGTCAAGTAATTCTGGTGTCCTGCTCTGAACGACAAAAATCTGTTTATCTCTTAATTCTGGATATTTTTTATGTAAGGAGATACTTTCAGTTATACTGTACTCATTGTATTTTAAAATTTTTGATTTATCAAATTTCGGATTATTTATATCTAGCGTAAAAATATAATCAATTTTATCTCTGTATTTTTCAAGAATAAAATGATAAACATCCGTATATTCTCTTAATCGCCTTTCGGTTATATGACCAGTAATTATCTGATATCCACCACTATCTAAATATAGATTCATATCTGGCAATCGTTTCGATTCGATTTTATTCATCTGGCGAGCAATGTCTTGTAAGCTCCACCCGCGAGCCGTAGTCGGCTCTGCTATTGAAACTAGATAATCATCAAAATGATGAACAACTGGTTTTATTGTAGAATCCGAAGGCGCAACTCCGAGGACGGCAACATATTTCATTTAGATCCTTTCATTATCCCAAACTAAAGTTTTAATTTGAAATCTTTTTAAAATATTATTAAAAATATTATAAAATTCCCTATCAACATCAATCTCTATTATTTCTTCATCAACTTCTCCAGATAAAATTTTTAAAGTTACTTTGTGTTCAAAAACAACCTTTACCGCGATTGATTTAATTATATCAATAGCCTGTTTTATTTCATCATCATTTATGAGTACAGAAACATCTGTATTTTTCCACGGCCAATTTTCTTCATCAATAAAAATTAAACCACCTTTCGAATACCCGAGAAATCCTTTTAATTCATGAGATGAATGCCTCAATAGATTAAAATTCTTATCCACTATAAGAATATCATTAATTATAAAAGGAACCAGATTATTTTTTATGGTCCCTTGATCGCAATCTTTAAATTCTTGCAAATACTCCTCCTTCTATTTTACTAATAAACCTTCTTCGAGCGATATTTGAACACCTTGAACATTTTTTAATGGGATACCACCTTGTGTCATAACCCAAAAACTAAATACATTTTTAAAAGTTTCTGTGTCATATACCTGTTCAATATCACTATAATTATCACTGAATGATAAATATGTGAATTTCAATTTAGGATGTTTTTCTTTAATTTCGCGAATTGCCTCAAAAACTTCTTTATGACTTGTACCACCACATGCAATCCTTTTTTGAATGAATTCAGAGATACTTAATTTATCATGCTTTTGGAATCTTTTAATTTCTGCAATTTTATGATCATGAATGATTATATCAACAAACACAGTTTTTTCAACAAGTTCATTAATTACAAAATTTATTTTTTTAAGATCAGAATCTGACATTGAGCCACTTTGATCTATCGATATTATTGCAGCAAGATTATCCTCATAATAAATTCTACCGGGCATTGGTGAAATATGTCTAAATTTGGATTTTAATTTTCCCCAGGTTTGATCACTTCGATTCGTATGATGCCTTACTAAAGCTTGCAAGCTTCCTTTTAATAGATGAAACCAGTCAACTGGAACTTCGTAATCGACACCAAGATCTCTAAAGGTTCCATTTGAACTCGAACCAGGTTCTCTTGTTTTATCTAAAAGATCTTTATACGCTCGTTCAAGTATCTCCTTAGCTTCAGAGTCGATGTCTTCTCCATTCGGCTTTTTCGAATCTCTACTCTCATTTTCACCAAGATCTGGTTTTCCTTCAAGTTCAAGAAGTGTTGATGTATTCCCCATAATTGCAACTTTTATCATTTCGCCTAAACCATCTATTTTAGTGCACTCAATCTTAGCATCTTTTAAAATACTTTCAAGAATTTCGACTTGAGATAATCTATTCGGCGATAAATTTTTATCATATAATCCGTTAAAATTTCCACTATATGTTGAAAACACATGACCTTGTTGCGCCTGTTCAATTAAATAACCATTAATATAATAATCGAAAGCGTGGTTAAGAATTTGGTGCATAACTTTTTCTGGTATATCTGGGCGAACTCTTTTTATGACTTTTTTATATTTATTATTTAAGTAAAAATCATAATGTCTGTTCATAATATGGAGGGTTTCATGTAAATATATAAAAGCAACTTGCGCAGTAACCTTTTGATTATATAAAGCAATTTTAAAAAAATCATCCCAGGTTTCATCTTCTTTTTTAGATAATGTTATGTTTACAACTAAATCATTTGATTTTTTTTCATCCGTTTCCATTTTAATAAATCCACCGATTCTAAAATCATCATAATCAAATTTTTTATTCAATGAAGCCTCTTGAACTTTTTCAAACGCTTCCTGCATTTTAGTAAGTTCTGCGTTTGAAATTTCATGAAATTCAAATTTTACTGGGATTAACATTAAAAGCTCGAGTAAATCTGGATTACTCGAGTAAGCTGATTTCATAATTGGTACTGATTTTACCATAAGTCTGCTTGTTACAGCACTGAACTCTTTATTGAGCTGGTACTGATTATCTAAAATCATTTTTTATCCTTTATATTAAATCAGTCATTGATGAGCAAATTAAATCAATGAGTTCGTTGTCATCTGAATCCATTAATAAAGTTGCAAGTTCTTCTACCGGTTCTTTTATTGGGTGATCAGGATTTTTATTAACCATTGTATTTAAAATATTATACTCGTTAAGAAGGGTTGATACAAATGTTCTTTTATCTTTATTTGCATTAATTAAATCCAAAATAAATTTTGCGTCTTTTTTAGTATTCATGTATCTGATAATGAACCCTGTTAGAATTTGCTCAGTCAGATCATCACTAACTTCAAATACCTCGCCTTTTTTTATCTTAGCACTGAAATTATATTTTTGAAATAACTTTGAGTGCTTTATAAACTCTCTTGTTGCTTCATCGCCTACTCTAGACGCACTTGCGATCCTAGTCATTCTTAAAAATTCATCATCATCTTTTGCATTTTCTTCAAGAACCTCTAAGAATGTACTTAACTCTGTCCATGATCTTGGAGATGGTGAAACAGTATCAATCTCGTTTGCACCTAATAAGAAATTCATATTTGAATTATCTTTGGTAAATGATGCTATGAGTGGGTGCAAAGTTGCTCCTATTTTATCATACCAATAATCTCTATCAAATTTAGCTGAATAAATACTCATTCTATCTAGAACAGCCTCATTAAATCCTTCAAAACCAGCACTTGAACTTATATTCATAGCCGCAACCAAATAAGCCTTTTCGGGTAATCTAAAATTCTGAAGTGTTTTATTCTGGAAAAATTCGAATAAATACTTTTGTGTATACGGTTCAACTAGATGTAAGTCATCTAAAAGAATTATCAAACCATCTTTTCCGTTTGCAAGAGCATGCTCAGTTTTAAGCATTATAATTCTTACAATATCAGACATTGTCCATTCAGTAACTTTGATTTCTTCTAATTCAATTAATGAAATATCTTTATTGATTTTAATTTTATTAAAATCAGGAAGACCTGAGAACCATTCCATTGGTAGTGCACCAAGCGACATAATTAAACAATCAGTATTCATTTCTTCAGCTAGAGCTTTTATTGAAGCACTTTTACCAATTCCTGGATCACCTGCAATTGCTGGTACTAGATTGCTTTTTTTATTCGCTTGCGCAATAATCTCAAAACGCATAAGCTCCATAACTTCTCTTAAAAAATAATTTTGTCCTTTAAATTGTGCCATTATATATTCCTTTTATTTTTTTGATTTTGATTTTATTATAATCGGTAAGAGTTATGTTCCAACATAACTCAAACCAGTTTTAAAACTAGTTTGATAGATGAATTAGGCTGTAGCCTAATTCATAACTCTTACCTATTTTTATGTAGATCTTTTACAAAGACACCTTTATTCGATTTCCACCAGACTATTAATCCAAAAATCATTCCGACTGAAACTGTAAAAATACCAAAATAGTCTTCTTGTTTTAATGCTAAAACCAACCACATGCAATCGGCTATAAAATATAAAAAAACAGATTTTAGTAAATCACCTTTATTTAAAAAATAGGCACCGAGGATTAGAAATATCCCACCTATAGTAGCTGGTTCAATCATAACATTTTTCCCAACTCTAAAGTATTTAATAATCCTATAATAAAATCTAATTTTTCATCAATTGTTTTTTGATGATGTTCTATTTTATCAATTTTAGTGTTTATTAATTCAACCTCAGTTCTTGTCCTTGATAGATTACCCATCTGTTCGCTAGTTAAACTTCGAAGATGACCAATCACCCGATGCAAACTATCTAACGAACCATTAATTCTGGCCGGATTTAATGCGGATGTTTGATTATTTGAAACATTATCTGAAATACTTGGTTGATAATAAATCTCTCTAATTCGAGATGATGACATTTCTTCGCATAATCCACTCCACACATTTAAATATCTTCTTGAATTATATGTATTATTTATCATTTCATTAATACTATCAAGAGATGTAGTAATATTTTCTTCAGATTGATTATCTTCAGTTACTTGTGTTTCTTCGGATTGATTATCTTCAGTTACTTGTGTTTCTTCGGATTGATTATCTTCAGTTACTTGTGTTTCTTCGGATTGATTATAACCCAAATCATCAAGTGTTATTGTATTGGCTGATAAACCTCTCATATTTTCTCCTATAAAAATTAAGCACAGAGGGTGCAGGCTATGTTGGTTTATAAACCAACATAGCCTCGAAGGAATAAAATTTCTTGGTATAAACCAGAATAACCTCTAAATTTTATTATTTTCTGATTTAAATTTCGCTTTCTGTGTTTCATCAGCCAATGTTTTTAATTGGCCGGCCAATCCTATCGCATGCCATTTTTCAAGAGCTAAAGTAATTTTAGCATTACCTTTATACGATAAAAATATTTTAATTTTATTATTATTACCCATTGCTGCGCCGACGGAAACCTGTTTGGTCTGACCTTGGCCTGCTGCAGTTCCTGCAAATTTTGAACTATCTGTAAATACCATAAAATCACATTTTTGATAAACAGCGGCTTGCATTAGTGCCTCACTAAGCGCATAAAGATCACGAACACTTATTTTTTGAGTTTCTTTTCTTGATTGATCATAAGTTCTTCCAGATACCTTCGATTGATCAGGAACCCCTGGTACAAACATTAAAAAGGCATTCGCTGTTGGAAACTCTTTTGCTTTATCAATGAAACCAGTTGCCTCAAATAACTGGGTTGCTGGAAAATTAACTCTACCAATAACTTCAATTGAAGAAGCTTGTGGTGCTTGTGGTGCTTGTGGTGCTTGTGGTGCTTGTGGTGCTTGTGGTGCTTGTGTATTATTTTGCATATTTTCTCCTTATTTATTAAAATAAATCTTCTACAGAAACATCTGTAATTTTTTCAGAATCATCTTGTGATTCATCCTCAAACATTTCACCAAGAACTGAATGACCAGTTACTTTACTCATATAAATCCTTGGTTTATCATCTTTAAATTTTTCTAGATACTTATCTAAATCTTCAAAAAAAGCTTCATTAGCTTCTTTAATTAATTTATCGCCTTCTATTGTATTTTGAATAGGTATAGTTACATATTTATAACCTAGTTTCGCAGACAGATTATCAACTAATCCGATGCTTGGTCTATCTTTTCGACCAAGCATAAAAAAGCGATAACCTGAATAATTTGAAGGTAATCCTATATCCTTTAAAAATTTAGCGCCTACAGGAATTTTTTCAAAAGCCTGTTTTAAAGCAGCGAAAAAATTTCTATCGTTAGTAGTACTCATGTTCAGCCTTTAAAAATTATACTTTAATTAATTCTGGATCAACACCTTTGTCTCTTAAAAATCTATCAAGATCTTCTAAATAACTTTTTACTCCGGTGTATGTATAATAATGCATGTTAGCAATCATATTATTTTTTCTAGTTTCTGTTATATTGGTATCATCTGAAGAGTTAGCTGCATTAATAATATCTAAGGCGCCTTTTGCACCCTGCTGCCACGCCAAATAAACATTTCTAAGGTTTACAGGAATGTTATGACTATTTAAATAATTAATAATGTACTCTTCGCGCGCTTGACATATTTTATCTTGATTTTCTGGTAGCCAAATTTCTGGACTATTTGGATTTAATCCAATTTTTTTAGCATATTCTTCTGCGGTTCCATCTAAGAATTGATATGCACCTCTAGCACCTGTGGATGAATTTATTGCGTCATACCCTTCTGGAACATCACTACCAAGTCCGGTTGATTCAACTTTAGCTATTTCTGCGCAGTAAACTCCAGCAGCAATTTTTTCAATTTCTTTTGAAACACCATTGCTTTCAATTCTAAATGCACCCGCAAATTGTTTATCCCAATAAGCTATTCTATCACCACCTTTTCCGGTCGTATATCTAGGTTCAACGCTTGCTCCTTTACAAGGATTTGCTTTCGTACAAGAACTTGCCGGCCTATAAGGAGTAACTCTAGAACTACTTGCCATAACTTCTGTTTGACTTTTAGCAATACCAACATGATGAACGCGATTAATATCAGCTGTAGTAGATAAAAATATAATATCTCCAGCTTGAACTTCATCATAATCTATTGGTGTTGCGTAACGCCTACACCAATCGGCTTGTGCTTGTGATCCTTTAGGAAAAGCATCTTTGGACATTCGCCCACCATATCTTTTTAAACCAGTTGCTAAACACACAGATGTCATTACGAAACCACTACAATCATACCAACCAGGCTCTGCTCCACCCCAGAGGTATTTAAAACCTTTTTCTATTAATGCTTCGGCTGTTTTAGCAATATCATCAGGAGACCCTTTTATATTAAGCTGACCATTATAAGGTGTCCCGGCTCCATACAATACACCATTTATCGAAACACTCCCAGTTCTTGGGTTAATAGTCTCGATAATATTATCTTTTAACTCAGAAATTTGCTTTGAAATATCTAACAGAATATCTGTATCTTGTGGTTCAACATTTTCAGTCATTAAGAACTCAATCTTAGCTTTGCATTTAAAAGTTTTTTGATCATCCTCTTTATTAGTCTCTTTCGCCATAAATGAAATTGATTCTACAACTGTTGGTGTGAAAACCCATTCAATTCTATGCGCAGGTCCTTTTCTAGCATTCTCTAAAATACTATCATCATCATTGACTAGTTTTTCTTTAAAAAGAGCTTTTCTAATATCTAGATGACTCCACGCTATATTATCAACTGAATATGATTCATAACTCGGGTTCATTTCATAATATTTTTGAAGATAACTCAATTGTTTAATCAAATCATTTTCAGATAGATATGAATAAATTCTTTTAACTTTTGGATTAGGCATTTGCTTAATCTGAAGATGATCACCACATGAAACATACTTCTCTGTGATTTTATTTATAGAAGTTGAATCTATAACTGTCGGCACATTATCTGATGTCTGCACTAATTGAATCAATGGGTCTTTTGAGTTAGACTCAAATTTTAATCTATCAAAATAAGGTCTTTGATCTATTTTTTTAATTTTAAAATATCTAGCCTCATCTAAATACGTTTGATATCTTGGTCTAATTCTAGGGGTAAGAAATGTGTCTTCTTCCCATGATCTTGGAATATAAAAATCAGTTACTAAAATTTCAGTATTATTTTTAGAGTTTAGTGGTAAATCATCTTGCAACCAGCCAAAAGGAGTTAAATATGGTGGATAATTTTTAAAAAATTCTTCGAGAATTTCAAAATTATTTTTTCCCTCAAAAATATATCCGCTAGTTGGTATTGAGGTCGAAATAGTTTTCAAATCAGTAGAACTATCATTTAAATACATAATTCGTGTTGTTTTTTGATCTAATTGATTGGTACTCTCAATATAATCACCATACCCTTCAGTACCGAGTTTCATCGAAGTTTTTGATCCATAATCAGTATAAGTTTCAAGAAATACTTGCTCGATATGTCCTAATAGGAACACTCTTGGATTTGATTTACTATAAGTCAAACTTGTTTGACTTGTGAAGCTAAAATTATTTTCAAGCATCATTCGACCAAGAGTCCAAGAAATTAATTTTAGGTTTATCGAATGTAAATTGTGACCACCAATTCTTTCGGTTTCTATTGTGCTCATTTCATGTATTTTAAAAACATTACTACTTGAACTTAAATTACTAGAGTCTGTGTTATCTCTTTCTGAAATATTACCACAAGTTATAGTAATTGATATAGCACATCCACCCCCAGTAATAATAGAAATCTGATCGGCAGTTAATAATTTTAATTCCAGATGTAATTCAGTCATATGATTAACATATGACTTATATACTCTTAATTCTTTAATATTATCTGGAACAAGATCAAATTGCTTAATTTTAATATTATCTGATACCTCTGTATCTAGAACCTCCTGAATCTTTATTTTAATATCATTAAAATAAAGTAACATCTAATATCCTTTTAATCTAATTGTCTATCTATATGAATTCTAGGGCTGTACGTTACTCCCAAAGAAAGTGCTTTACGACTTGTTGCATCCATAGATTTTTTCCATATTTCATTATCTTTTCCAAGTGGATCATCTGGTGTAAAAGGCATTAGAATTATATTTTTTTTAGAAATATTTAATTCTTCTGTCAAGTATTTTATAAACATTAAAGTAGTGTTAAATGAAATAGATTCATCTGTATAATCATAAATGAACTTATAAAATACATTATATTGTCTAAGATATGAATTCACATTATTGAAAACATTAAAATACATTGTATTAACTTCTGCTTGTGTTAATTGATCTTCATAGCAACTAGTGGCATTTATTTTTGGAGATATAGTTAATGTCGGTGTAACTCCTAAATCATGAATAATTTCATTAAATGATTTTATCAAAGATAAACAATTTTTTTCATCACTTAAAAGATTTCCATTAGATTCAATTCCAAGAAATTCAAAATGTTTGAAATTTACAGAATCAGCTGTTCTAAATATATCCGGGAACCATTCCATAAAATGAAGTGGTTCACCACCAGTAATTGTCAATCTATCTGGAGAGACTTTTTCTAATTCTTTAGCCATATCTAATAAAAGTGTTCTATCATCAAATTGTCTATAAGAAGGAGCAGCATCCCAAGAAAATTTTGTGTCGCAGAAAGAACATGCCGCTGAATAACAACCGGCTAATCTTAAATATAAACTAGGCTCACCAATTGAGTTTCCCTCTCCCTCTAATGATATAAACCACTGTGAAATTTTTGGCGCTACGGCTGACTGTTCAAAACTTAATTTTTTCATTTTTTCCCTTTTAATTTAGTAAAAATTCAATTTGTATTTTAATGGATATATCGTTTGCGGAGACTATGTTGGTTTATAAACCAACATAGTCTAATCTAATAAAGGATAAAAAATTTCACGATTAAATTTTTTAACTCTAGTTATTTTATTTTGCTTGGTATATATCAAATTATTTCGATAACTATACATCCGACTTCTTCCAGAAACAGCTGCACTCATTGGGCTATTATTATACTTTGTCAACATCCAAACTTGCTCCATAAATTCAAGTTTTTCATCAATTTTAAAAGTTAAAATTGTATCTAAAAGGTTATATGTTAAAAACCTAATTATATTATTTATGTATTCATAATTCATATCCTCCAAATCAAGTTTAGTAATTCCTAATTCTTTCATCGCAACTGTCCCAAGTTTATAATTTGGGAGAGAAGATCCCAATCCATTACCGCCTTGGTCAACTGGTTTATATAATTTTAAAAGATCAATTAAAATATAATCTGGCCAATCATAACCACTGTCCGAATATTTTCGAACCTCATTGAATTCAGAAATATATCTATAAATTTTATCACCTGAAAGACGATAACCTCGATTTACTACATAAGGGTCATCGAAAATACTGCTGTTAAAACCGATTAAGAATAATGGATTATTATTTCTAGTTTCAAGAAAAAAAGCTTCAAGGAGTTCTTTATCACTCAAAAATGTTTTAACTTCAAGTTCCATCCCTGGAACTTCATAAACTGGATTCTCTTTGATTAATTCATTATATAACTCTTGAACACCTTTTTTCAATTCGGAGGCTTCAGTTATATTTGACTGATTTGGAGTACAATAAATTATAGCTTTATTTAGAAGATTATTATATACAGCTATTGAATTTACTGGATAATCAACTTTAACAGAATCTGGAAAAACTTCTGGATCATAATGAACCTCAATATCATAATATGATTTATTGAGTGTTTTTTTAACTGGATCACTTTCTTTATAATTTATCATAAAATTTTGAAAAGCGCTCTCATCTGGACTTAACTCTAGATTATAAAATTGATGAAACTTTAATTCACCTGTCTTGAGAGACTGCATCATTTTATAAAGATCGTTTGTATTGATATTATAACTATCCATTTTTATATCCAATTTAAAATAATAGTTTATCTTTCAATTCAGTTATTTTTAACTCAATTGAACGTTTTAAATTATTAACCTCTTTATTTTTATCATGAATGTATTCGTCTAGAATTTCAGGATTATTTTTAAGAATACTTTTTAAGGTTTTTAACTGAGTTTGGTGAGTTGGAGTTCTTTGTGACTCATCTTCAGTTAAAGAATATTTATTTACTAAATCTATATACAACTCTGCTGGGATTTCAATATCATTTATTGTGATATGAGTTGCCAATCCACGTCTACACATCTCATATGCATCAAAATATAAATCATTCCCTGCCAATATATTATTAATTTCGGTATCGGTTAATTGCGGGACTAATTCACCCAATAGATTAAAAGTTAATTTATTGTAATGATCGGTATATGATGTAATTACCTGCCCTCGACCAGAAACTGTAGAGTTATAATTATGAAACATTAAAGTACTTGTTTCAAAAATTACTCTCTTTTCCCCAATCATAAAAATATAAGCGGCAGCACTCATCGCCTCCGGATTATTTATAGTAATAATTCTTGCTCCAGTATTTTGAAAAGAATTTATTAATCTATATGTCTCATCCATATAACCGCCGGTTGAAGCAATATGTAGTTCAATAATATCATTAGATGATATATTTTGAATACTATTAATTACATTAAATAAACCTACTCTTGAATTTTCTATTTCATGCAAATAAAATTTATGAATGGTTATTTTAGCATGTTCTTCGGATATAATTGGTAAGGTAATTGAATCATATTTGTGTAAATTTTCAATATTTCTCTGAACTGAATTTTTACTCATTTTTATCCTTTATTAATTCTTGAATTGCTTCAGCAAGTTCTCTTATTTCCCATAATGCATCTTTAGATAACCTAAGCTTAAGAAAATTATCTAATTTTTCACGACTAATCGTCATAGTTAATGTTGTTTTATAACTCTCTGGTAAAGCATATTTAACTTTATCATTAGACTTATTTTGAAGAAGTAATTTTCTAACCTTTTCGAGGGAAGATACACAGGCTCGATCTATTTCAATATCTCCAGTCATAACTAGATATTTTTCGGCTCTTTTAAAATCTTCTGGTTTCTTTTTTTTAAATTTAATTTCACCTTTTAATTCTTTTAGAGTATATCTTGTCGATTTTACACTAAATACCGCCTCATGTCTTACAACTTCTTGTAAACAACCTCTAGAAATTCCTTCAATAAAAAAAGTATAAAATTCTAAATTAGCTTCTCTAACTCCAGCAATATATTTTAGAGTTACTTTCATCTTTCACCTCCATTAAAATACTCTTGCAATAAATCATCTATCTTTTTTTCAATAGGAAACATACCCGCGCTCCCAAATAATATCACCGTACCATCAACTTCCTCAACTTTATCTCCTTTAGAGTTAGTAATAACTCCACTTTCATAAAAATAATATTTATTTCCTTCAATATCAATTGTCTTTTTATCGATAAGTAATTGAATAATTTCAGAGTCTGTATATAAATCTAAAATTAAATCCCCAAGAACTTCTTTATTTTGAACCAAAGTTCTTGCATTAATTACACAGATTTTAGAAGACTCATCATAAAAACTATATTTATTAGTCTTTATAAATTCTATAATTTTTTTCTGTTCCTGATTAATACTTGGATTATTAACTGACTCATCAATATTTATTTTAAAAAATATATTGAGATGAGCAAGTACTGAATAATGCTTAAATTTTTTACCTACTCGAAGTATTAACTTAGCATCCTCTGGTCCAAGGATATTACATTCAGAATCTGAATCTGATCTATTAAAACTATCCCAACACGTTCTGGTGGCGTTTGCTGCAATTACCAAAGGGGTTTCTGTTATAAAACTAAAGTTCATTTATATCCTTTTTATGAATTTCTTAAGGCCATTAATTCAATATTATTTCTTCGAGTTTCCTCTGAAAAAATCTTTTGAAATTGGTCTATTTTTTTATCTAGATTAAATTCTATAATTGAT
>Ga0256828_1000837_pt1 | contig 19957 bp, 38 predicted proteins | sample CV88metaG_FD_185993 | JGI IMG/M metagenome (GOLD analysis project Ga0256828, IMG submission 185993) | Hydrothermal vent microbial communities from East Pacific Rise, Pacific Ocean - CV88 | ecosystem: Environmental > Aquatic > Marine > Hydrothermal vents | place: Pacific Ocean: East Pacific Rise...
TTATTATGCTATAAGCTGAACATCAACGATATGAACATCTTTGATTGTATTTGATTCAATGGTTGTACCATCACCAAGTGTTGCAACAAGTTTCATTTCGTCACCATTCTTTTGGAACTCAAGTGATTGGATCATCTTTTCACTCAATGCATCGATCATTGCTGTAGCATCAATATCAATTATTGTTCCATCATCTCTTGTAAGTGTCAGTGTTGTTCCGGTAATAGTTCCAGATACGACTCTTGACAATGTAGTATCATCAAGATACTTCGTTAAATCTGCACTTGATACAGTTGATCCATCAGGCTTCTTTAATCTAAGAAGATCACCATCAAGCTCAAGTGTTAATGCAGAACCACCAGCTCCACCATTTTCACAACACTCTTCAACTTTCTCTTTGAGCTTATTGAACTCAACTTCAGTAGGATTAATAAATTTTACAGTTTTTTTACATCCCATGGTTTTTCCCTTTTTTATATTTGATTTAAAATTATTAGCAAGATAACAAAATCCTGCATAGCACCGTACCAGACTTCACCCTGTTCCCAAGGTGTGTCAAAGTCCTTCCTGTTCATATCTCCGTATTTAGATGTCATATATGCAAAAGTAAATGCAAGTGGAAATCCAAAGCCGAGTATTCCAATAGAAGCAACAAGAGTAACAACGTCTATATGTTCTCTAAAGAACACAACCAGAAGCAAAGGAGCAAACCAATATATACCTCTTAGAGACAATTTTAATGCAACATTCATCCACCCATATTTGTATGGATTTATAAAGAAGTTTGCTATCTCTGTTATTCCTGTTTTTGAAGCTTCTTTATCAAGGTAGTTATGTTTGCCATCATAGGCAATAATACCTATCCATACTCCCCAACCATAAGACTCTCCAACTAAATATAACAATCCTATAAGAGCTGAATAATATATGTTCCCATCAAGCAGATAAAACATTACTGCAAGAATTACTGAATTTATATGAACCCAGGGCAGATCATATCCGAAGACCAATCCACCCCCTCTCAATCTATTCAAAATAAAGAACATCATTATCTTGCTACTCCACCTTTAGCCGGTGGTTTTCTCAACATTGACTTAACATCTGCAATGAACTCATCAGCACTTCTTTTCCCACCCATTTCAGACGGAGTCCTAAGTTCATCTTTTACGATCTCGAGTTCCTTTTTTACTTTTGCTGACCACTCTGCAAGAGGAATAGCTGCCTCTGTATAGTCGTTTTTAAACCCTGCAAATTCTCTTGCTTCAGAGATATTCTCGAATCCTGCAACAACAGCTTCCTCATCCATAAGTTTAAAAGCTTTCTTCTTATATGCTCCAAACTCTGAATCAAACGCAAGTTTAGCACTTACATCAGCTTCAGCAACAGATACCTTTCTACTGTCTATTTTGATCACCTTTCCAGATGCATCATAAGCCTTTCCTTTTGAGTCAATCTTAACTGCTGCTGGATACAATCTGAAGATTGCAATATCTTTTACTTGTCTTCCCATTATAAGTCTCCTATTTTGATTAGTTCATATCCGAAATGTCCACCAAACTTACCGTCGGCAGGATCAAGAATATCGAGCTTAACAACAATGTCAATATCACCACTCGTTGTATTTTCAACATACTGTGTAGCAATTGATCTTGTTACTGTATCAATTGGAACATCACTATGAACATAAGTACCTTTACCCTTAATTGAGATTCCTGCATCAGCAGAAGAACCATAAGAGAAAACAGTAGCACCCTCATCATTTGGAAAGTTTGGATGGTTTCTTGTAATTTCAAGTACCAATAAATATTTACCCATAGCAGGAACAGTCAATGGATGATCTGTAGCGCCAACACCATTATATGTTGTGTTAAATTCAGCAACAAGTCCTGTAGATGCTTTATGCTGTTTAACATTCAATGCATCATTATCATCAACACCGTCAGCTACCTTGAACACTTCAGCAGCATCACCATTCTTTAGTGCATATACATCATCAAGATCACCGATTGCTGCATCCATTTGTGCTTTATTTACAGCATCTTCACTGGCAACTGCTGTTGCAACTTTGAATACTTCTGTTGTGCTTCCGTTCTTGTCAGCCTTATCGTCAACTGCTGTCTGTAGTGCATCAATGTCAGCTTCTATATCTGTAAGATCAACATCTCCACCACCTGCTGTTCCAAGCTTCAGGAATGTAGTATTGTCATCTGCTGGTTCACTCTTGTTGTCATCAGTCAATGATACCCATAGAGAGCCATTGTGCTTTACAATGTCTGCTGTATTGAGTCCTATTCTTGTGGTTACTGTTCCACCACCAACAACATCTTGAGTTACTGTTGCATCATTCCACTCACCCATATACAGTGTAGCTTTTACTGAATCATTAAGATTAGCATATGGATTAAGTGCCTTAAGTGCATCTTTTATCTTTTGAATGCCATCTTCTCCGATAGCTTCTTTCAACGCAGTTAAATCTGTAGTATTTGTAGCAACCGATTCTTTGAGAGCATCAATAGCTGCTGTGTTCTTCTCTACATCTACAGAATAATCATAGTCCGGTAGCTTGCAAGGATCATACTTATATGATGGTCTGCAACCACAAGCGTTATTCACTGTGCAAGTTCTACAAGTGTATGTTTTAGTACATTTACAACTCATTTTTTTCCTTTTATTATTTACATTCTAACAGGCTAACCCTGTCTTCCAAGTGTCTGATATATCTGATAATATCATTAATATCTCCATCTTGTTTACCATTCTTCTCTTCTGCTGAATCAATATACTCCTGAACCTTTATGGACAAGTCGTCTATCTTTTCATTTGTGTCTTTATTTATTTCGAACGACTCTTGATTTGTTTTCAAGAATGCATTTGAAACTGCTGTGAACTCATCTCGACTTATGCAGTCTAGTGAAGCCAATACAGATGACACAATACCTACAGAAATATGAAGAAACCTCTTGTTATCTTTATCTCTAACTATCCAGTCTCCGACCTCGTACTCTTCTGTGCATTCACTTACGATATATGCATCATATTTACTCGGCAACAACGGTTCTCCTGCATTTGGATTCCATAATCCTCTGAAGTTGAACTTTTGTTCTGGTGGTATTAGAGACGTTCTTGCTTGATCACATCTCATCTCATTTATTTCCTTTGATCTATACTGGTATGTATGGACTGATAAATCCAGAACCATTTCTACCGTTGTTAAGTATCTCTTGATACTCATCTTCTCCGTAAGGTTGATATGTTGCTTCTTCAAGCAGTTCTAGCTGTGCTAGGCTATCAAGTACATCATCTACATTTACCAAAATAGCTGATGATGTAACACCTTCCATCTGTCGTAACAATTCTCCTACACCGTCTTGAGCTTCCTTGTGACTTGGAAGATACAGTCTGCCGGACATTACTCTCGGTACAAGCATCTTGAATACATTGAGTTTACCGTTTCCTTTACCACTTCTTCCAGTAGCAAGAACCGTATTCCTCTTAACTGTAAGTATCTCGAATGACACACCAGTTTCAATCATTTTTCTTTCAATTAATGGCTCTAGCATATTGAAGATAATCCCCTCTTCAATTACAAGATTACCGGAGTAGAATTCACAATATTTAAAAATATTGTCTATTAGTGCAATAATATCAAATTTACCTTTGATGATATTCAGGACATACCATATACCATTTGGACGAACACCAACTATAGTGAATACACCATCGTCCGAATGTGATCTTCCTGTTGATGCATCTAACGATACAAATATTTCAATATCATCAGGCATTTCTCTTGGGTGATACCATTGTATCTTCCCTGTATCAAACAACAATGCATCATCACTCTTTAGTTGCATCATAATCTCTTGCCAGAATCCAAGTACGTTCTGATTCTTTTTAAAGAACTCATAATCTTGCATAATTGTTTCAGGTGGATACATATCCAACCAAGCACACTCTTCCCTTTTTGGTAGCTTTAATGGAGAGAAGTTCTTACAAGCCTTAACAATAACAGATGTTGTTCCGCTGTCTTTTGTGTTGTTTGACAGAATTGAATCAGAATGTAATGGAGTTCCAATGATAATGATCTCTCTACCAGCAGTTTTTTTGAGTGACGGATATATATCTTCAGTAAGCCATTTATTCATAGCTTTTCTTGTCTCAGCAGTTTTAACCGATTCCTTGGACTCAACATCATCCATAACAAGCATATCTGCCCTGAATCCTTTACCTGCTTTCTTACCCCTGATCTTCTGTGTTGGAGATTTGCCCTCAACAATGAACATCTTCCCTGTAGCATTGTTCATAATGTCAAGTCTTGGATACTCATCCATTCTACGTTTCTTAATTGTGAATATTGCAGAGAGCTTAGGGTTATCATCTATATTCTCAACAATTGTCTCAAGGTGTCCTTTAATAAGGTCAATAGATGCAGATGCAAGATAGACATATCTTACTGGGTTTCCTTCAGGTGTTTCGCCTTTGTATGCAAGATACAGCATATATTTCAAATTAACCAATGTTGACTTTGCTGCACCCCTGTAACACTCTATTGATTTAGTCTGAAATCCTCTACGAATAATATTGTCCATAATGAAGTAGTGAAATGGTGGAGTTTTATTTTCATTCTCAAAGAATTCTCTTTCCCACATAAAGAATTCAATTGTATCTCTTGAGGGAATATATTTATTATTAAAATCCCATTCATAGGTTTCATTTCCTTTGTGTATAATTGGATTATCCGGTGATCCCCCAATGAAGTTCTTAGCTATCGACATCTATGATATCCTCTATAGAAAGCATTTCCAACTGCTTTGCATCTGATTTGTGTTTATCGTCAATCTTGGATACTATCTCAGCCATAATCTCTAATCCTCTATCGTCAACAACTTCCTTCTGTTCAGGAGCTTGTGTATATTTCAAAAATACTTCAGCAGCATTGATACTGTCTCTCTCCATAACACCTGTATCTTGTGCAATGTCAGCCATTCTCTGAAGAACCTTTAGACGATCTCCAACCATCGTAAGATGTATATCTAATCCCATTGCATAAGCTATAGACTTATATGTGTTGTTCTTCTCAAGAGAACAAGCTCTGGCAGATGCAACTTTAGAATCAAGTTCAAGATTGAATGCAATATTATATGCAACTGCTTTGGGTTTATTCTGAAGAGTATTCAGTCTAAAATAAACAAGTGTTTTAACTACTTTCTCCACATCATTATCATCCATCTTGCTCAAATCAAGCCCTAGAGCATTAAAATCCTCTTCTATGACCAAATCCCTACCTGAATCAGAGATAATAGCTTCTATGTCCATTTATGTTGCTCCTGTGTATGTTTTTGAACCAATTATAACCAAATCCCCTGTATGTATAATATTTTCATATTTTTTGATCCATCTAGAGAATCCCCTATACAGAATCTATTTTTGTTAGAGTAGAGTCGAGTTTAGAAGAAGTTCCGTAATACAAAATCAATTTTGGGAGAGCTGAGGTCGGGTTTCGGCTTCAGAGAAAAAAATAATTAGACTACCCCCAAGCTGTGAGAAAAAAGAATTCTTTAATATATACAGAAAAAAATATAAGAGCCTGACTACACACTACGTTCCATTCGTTCCTCATTACACTTCGTTCTTAAACCTGTAAAAAAAATGAACAAAAATAATTGAACAGGGTTTCCCCTGCTCTGCTACTATTTCATAGCCTCTCTAAGTGCTCTTGCTTGTGCTAACTTCTCTTTAGCACTCAGCTTAACGTTCACATTCTTCTCAAATGTTTCCATATACACACCCCTTAGATTTCCATTGTCCTGCTTATAGATACGAATAAAGTTACCGTCATCTAATTCATAGTCAAACTTGTTAACCACAACTTCAATTAAATCATTATAGTTATCTTCAACAAATGTTACATTATGCTCATTCATAACCGCTTTGAGTTGTAGGTAGTAGCTTCTGTTCAACTCCTCTACATACTCATCAGAGAACTCAAACCCAGCTATTTGTGCCAACTTGTAATCTAATCTTGTCAAGTTTCTCAACGGAACTTCCCTAATTGTCTCAAAGTAATAACCGTCTTTACCTGTTGCTATATACTCAACCAATGTGTCACCGTCCAATTCAACATAATGTGATACTACCTTATTACTTGCAAAGTCTACATAGTGTCCGGTACTGTATGCAATAGCTGTTTTAGGACTATCGCTGTACACTTCTACTCTGTCCTTATACTCCTCTGTATAGTATGGTGCTTTAGTGTTTGCTGCTACTGCTTTTGACTCTTGTTTCTTTACTGCTGTTGCTAAATTAAATTTTTTCATTGTTTTGTTCCTTATTGTTTTTAATTAAATATTAGGAAGTACATTCCAACAGTTACTACCCAACCAGCTAGAATTGTATAGAAGTACTCCATAGCTGCTTACCTACGCTCTGTTGTCTAGCATTATGATTAATGCACCTTGGAAGCTATTACCTGCTCTAAGAAGGTTATCTAACTCTCCAAGTTCACCAGCAGTTGTTATACCAAGCTGTGATAACTTTTCCAATATCTCTTTAGTGTATCTCATTACTTACCCCCAACTTTTTTCTTTACTCCGTCAGCTATTGCTTTAGGATCAATTCCAAGCTTTACACCGTAAGCCAATGTAGATACTACGATAGTCCATACTGAAGCTAAACCGAACAGTGTTCCAAACCCTACAAATACCTCTGCACTCTTGTTAGCCATATTTGTAATAAAGTTCTCTTCATCAAGTATCTTCTCAATGTCACTCTGTAAGATACTCTTAGTACCTTTTGTTTGTCTTGTACCCATTTGGTACTCCTTTATGTTTGTTTATATCTCTTTTGAGATGTCATATTATAGGATATATCAGAAAATAAGTATATATATTTCGCTCAATTATCAGTTTTAACTGTGGGTGTGCTGACATACTTACCGACATATATTGTGCTAGGCAGATGATAGGTAATAGGAAAGAAGATACCATCATAAACAATCATAGAAAATTACTGACTCATATTATATGTATATATATACTATATAACGAGCAAATCAGGGGTAAACACAATATTTATTCGATGAGAGCGTTGTTTGCTGGGGATTTTGCTGATATGAAATTTCATACTGAACATAGGGGTTTAATATGAAATTTCATAAAATAGGGGTATCTCTGGTATGAAATTTCATATCGGTATATACCAGAGAAATCAACTATGAAGAAAGTAAGTCGATGAACGATTATAGCAAAATAAATATAAAGGGCAGAAGATTGAAAAGTACCAAACTCTACCTTTCGGTATTAGACAAGCGGGAACTAGTAAGGGAGCTGAACGAATCAGCATTGTACCTAATGGAGTATTATCTTGAAGCAGGAACACATACAGACGTTCTTGATGATAAGCTTGTAGGTAGATCAATCGGATGGAACAAACAAAAGGTTGGTGACTACAGAAGAAAACTAATCGAATCAAATTGGATACATTTTGAAAAATATGATGGTAAAGATGAAGTGTCGGTGATTAGAGCTTGGTTTACTCCAAAAGATGTTCTCGAAAGAAAAGATTGGTTAGCAGAAAATAAAAAATCAAACGAATTAGAAAAAATTCTGAACAAAAAAATCTTCAACTAAAATCAAACGACACAACTCCCTATTTTCATTATATACGTAAAAACACAAGGATACAAGGAATTTCTTATTCCGAGAAAAGGACTTTCAATGGTAGCAATACACAACATAAAAGAAACATTGGACGGCTATCTATTCAACGTCATTGGATTAGAAGAACAGTTCTATACAACAACACATTTACCACAACTAACTTCAAAAGAATTCCACATAATAGACTCATTCAAGATATACAACAGAATTAACATAAAAATAGGAAATATGGGATTTAACGGCAAAGTTCCATATTTCTACACAACAAATACACACAGAAGAAAAACATCAAAACTAAACATTATACGCACAGTAAGAAAACCAAAAACAAGAACAGCAGTTAAAGCTGGAATTTATATCCTAGGTAAAGAATATAACGGAAAAGTTATACTTGCAATATCCTCAAGATGGAAACAAAAGTCAACAGGCAGAATACTTGAATATATCTACAAAGGCTAAACACAATGGAAACAAAATTCTTCGATAACAACGGAAATAAAATACATTCAACAACACCAAGAGAAAAAGTTCTCAAAGAATTCCATAAACAAAAAATAGCTGACGACTATAACAAAAGAGTAGCTGAACTATACAAACAATACACCACACCAGTTAAACCTGAACCACAAGTCGAAGAGTTCCAATTACGTCCTGCGATCATCAACTGGACAATAGAGATATTCATCACACTTAAGGAACTCTATCAAATAGCACTATGGTTAATTAAAATACCATTCGAAATTAAAGCAGGAAGGAAACTAAAATGATGACTACATTCTTTGTAATTAGATTTATGAGCAACGGACAATATTATGACGGAAGCAATCTTGTAACACAAGATTTTAATGATACAAATTCTACAGACTCACCCTATAGTAATCCTATTGAGTTTGATTCCATTGAAGAAGCAGAGGAATGTATAGAGCAAGACATTGGAGAATATACACCTGTTGAAATAGTGAAGATATACAAAAAAGGAATTAAAATGCAAAACAAGAGAGGACTGGCAGTAACCGGATGTAAAACACCAGAAGATATAGGGCTTGTGTGTACTGTTCTTGATCCAACGTTCAATAAATCGCATGGGCGTATACATATGGATGATTTATTAACATCAAAAATGCTTGGATACGAAAAGAATACAGTCTACGATGACGGTGGAGATAGATTATACTACTATAATTGGAACTGTAAAGCCGAAGCAGATATTGTTGCAAAATGTAGACATTTAACATTTGAAGAATTCTTGGAAGAATTCAAGGATGACGTAGAAGAAATAAAAGGAAACTAAAATGCAAATAGTAAGAAAAGATAATCTCAACAGAGAATACAAGCCGGAAAAGTCAATCATTTCACACATACCGTTAGAGACAGCACAATATATCTGTGATAAACTAAACGATGATCACCAATACGCAGAATACTCCTATACCATTGCAAATGATGAGTATAAAGTAAAAGATATGGATTGGGTAACCGAAAATATCTATGGTCTAAGTGCTGAAGAGGTAAAGAATGAATCATACATCAACAAAATAGAAGAAGAAAGACTGAATGCAGAAATGCAGATGTCAAAATGCAACAACAACGGACAAGATTATGTAGCTAATCTTTACAGAGGAAAAATGGAAGCGTATCAGTCTGTAATTCAATTACTCAAAGGAGATGAAGAATGAAGACAATAATTAAAATATTTGCTGGCTCTATCGGAGTAGTGCTATCACTTATTGGTTTCATATTCACAAACATATTTGCACAATTGGCAATGCAGAACTATGAATCAAATAAATTCTATATTGCACTATTCCTTGTATTGTCCATTGGCTGGACAGCATACAAACTATTCATTCTTTCATTTATTATTCTGATTACGACACTGAAGGGGAAGTAGAATGGCAACAACAAAACTTTATGTTGAAAACTCAAATCCAATGTCAGCATATTTTTCTCCTATTGAGTTATCAGGAATGAACAAATTTACATTGTTTAAAATAGTATATTCAAAAAGTGAAGATAAGTTCTATGCAGAGATGATCTATTCGGGAAATGAAAATGAAAGTAAATCTCCAAAAAGAAGACGATTACTTAAAAATAATACTGTATATGAAGCAGAAGCCAAACACATTATAATGTTTCATCCGTTTGTAAGAAAATACCTTTTATTTAAGGAGAAAACTTACACAATATCACCAACTGCCAACAGAAACGGCTTCTTGAGACTACTGGAAAGAAAAACAGAAGCTAGAGGTGGATTAAATTTATTTTTTAGTGGTTGTGGTACAGGAGATATAGAAGATTGGGTTGCTAGATTTGAAAAAGAAGAATATTGAGTATTTATATATGGCTTCATTCAAATCATCTCTATAGAAGGTGAAGGTGAAAATATTCTTTAATTTTATGTATTCAATACATATCGGATGTATTGTCTTAGCTGTTTTGAAGCCATATATAAATACTTAAAAGGATAAATATGCCAAACAATGAATTGATAGCAATTATATTTACTGTTATAATTGCATTAGGTACAACTGTAGCTGCTGTTCATACTGAACCGATCAAAATGGAAAAAGGAAAATAAATGAGAAAAACAATGATGATTGCAGTACTTGGACTACTGCTGTTAAACGGATGTGGAAGCGATTGCCTAAACGGAGAATGCACAGAGAAAACTGTAACACAAACAGTTCCGAGACCGATCAACTGTCCTCCAACCTGTAGTGCTGAAAACATTACAACAGAAAGAAACGGAAACAATACAGAACTGTATTGCAACGATGAATTGATTACAACTATACCTGATGTAAGTTGTGATGTATCAACAAGATTAAACGATTCAAATCAAACCGAAGTATATTGTGGAACAGATCGTATTGCACTACTTGATCCACATAGAACATTCATCACACATACTGTTGAAGTTCCGGTATATATCGAGCACAACACAACTATTGAAGTACCTTGTGAACTTACAACAACGATCAGAGATAATGGAGATACAGAAGTGATATGTAGCGAAACAGGTGAACTTGTAACAGTTGTATCTGCTGTTGAACATAATACGACTACAATCGTAGACAATACTAAGCGTAGCTGTCCTGTAACCTTCCAAGTGTATATGGATGCATCAATGGATAATGAACCTCAAGAGAGAGAAATTCAGACAGCTAGAAATCTGATAGACAACAATCACAATATTAAAATCGTACTGAAAGATGTAGAAGATGATTCTACGCAGGTTGAAGCTTTCGCTAACCGTAATGCATTCATTATCGTACCTATGCAGGAAGATACACCATACTACCTATTTGTAAACAGAACATCAAACGGTAATGTTATTGATGATGGTGGATCATTTGCAGACATTCGCAGAAGAGGTGGACTTCATCAGGGTTATCAACCCAATGTAACTGCTGAAGAGCCGTTTACAATTGATTGTGATGGTGATAATACATTCTTCTTGAGATATGATCCTCCGGTAGACGAAAATGGAGATGTGATACTATGAAGGGATTTATAGCACTTATAATAAGTGCAGCAATCTACTATTTTATTACAGCATTTGTGACATACGATTTTAAGTGGTATCCTCTGCTTGAAAACTTGTGTGCACCTGAAAGAACAATTGCTCTTTTATGGACAGCTTTCTATGCTGTTATTGCATATCTAATATATAGGGAGACAAAATGAATTTTGACAAATTTGAAAAAATAATTATCATCGTAATGATTGCTCTACTTGCTATCAGTTTTTGCAAAGAAGCTGAAGCAGGAACAGTTAAAAGAGAACCATTAACACCAGTTGCACCGATAGAGGCTAAACAGCTCACAACAGTCTATGCAGGTGGACTATTAGCTAAATGTGCTTGTAGTGGAGATATTGCATATACAGGTGTTGCAGGTATCGAATATGGAGATACTTGGAGAATCGGATATATGTATGCAGGACATCAGATGCATTACCTCTATGGTAAATATATTGCAGATAATGGACTATACATTAAAGCAGGAGCAGCTAAACGCAAAGACTGCACAGAAGCAGTTGTAGCTGGTGGTATTGAGTATAAAAACTTATTTATTGAAGTTAATACAGCAGAACAATTGGTAGGTGGATTATGGATGAAAATTTAATAGAGATACCATTGGACTCAAAGATGATACTGACATATGAGAAATATTATACTGAAGAAGTACATCTAAGTACATTATTTTCTTGTGATTTTGGATATAACCAGAAATTCATCAACGGTGAGTGGTTATCGCTTGTAAAGGTTGAAATTCAACCCGCCGAAATTTAATTTTATACCAGATTTTATTTTTCTGAACCTCATCATCTTTTGGTGAGGTTTGGCAAGATAAAGGAGTAAGCTATGAAAGTACAATACCTTGAAATAAAAGGAGATATGGCTAAACTAATACAAACCATAGTAAATAGAAAGAAAAGCGTTTTAAACAGCGTTTCTGTCCTCTGGAAGTATGGTATTGAATATCTTGGTGATAATAGATTCGTATGTATCAACAAGAATTCAAAATTTTATAATAAAAGGTGTAGGGTGATGTAATGACAGATAGAAAGAATATGTTTAAAATATTTTTTGAAACTTTCCTGATTGAAGAGAATATTCTCTATAAATACAGAAAAGCAAAAAACAGAAGAGATATTGATGATATAAATTCATTAGGAAATTTTATTGTAAGTTCTTTTAATTTTTCTGAACAAAAAGAAGGTTCTAGTTTTTGGTTGGAAATTGATAGGAAATGGCAAAATAAATTAAAAGAAACATTTAACGGCAATATAATTTATAATGTTCGATTCTTAAAAGACGACAAAATAGCATATTCAGAGCCATCAGAAAGGTTTATGAAAAATACAAGATCAGACTATATATTCATTGATGTTGATTTCTTCAATTGTGACTGGAGCACAGATATAGTTTTAAATGAATATATAAGCTTTACACTTTTAATAAACCATAAACCACTTATTGCATTCGAAGTAATAGAAAACAAAAGAGAAGATAAAGACAGAATAATTAATATGCTTGGATATATAAATGCAATGTTTGAAACAATAGCCAAAAATGAAAAGGATGAATTAAAGCTTCCAAGATATTTAGAAAATGTATTTTCATATGAATCTCTTAAAGTGCTAAGAGAAAATATCTTGGAAAAAAGGGAGAAAAGCAATGCTTAGAAGATTAAGACAATTAGTGAGAGAGATAAAAGACATTGAATTCGAAATGTCTTCATTGTTTGAATGTGATGTTATTATATCTCAATCAAAAGAGAGTATGTGCCTTATGAGGAAAGGTGTTTTATGTGGAGTTGTCAGTATTGACAATGATGACTTGACATTCTTTAAAGCATCAATCTTAACTGCTGTTGAGCAGGAAGAAATAGAGCGTAAGCTTGAGAAACTAAAGGAAGACCTGCAAACAGATTGGTGTGCAATTGAGAGACTTGGAGATGCACTTGTCAATATGGAAAAAATTCAACAGAAGATATATTATCCTGTTGATATGACAAGAAAAGAAGTGTTCGAAGAACTTGACAAACTTGAGGAAAAGAAAGCGCAGTTCTTGGATGAACTGAAAGAAAGAACTCTTCAACTACAAAAGATAAGGGATCGTAAATGTTAGAGACAGTAATTATCGTAGCTATATTGACAGTAGTATTCGCACCTATGAAAACAGTTGTTGCAACTCCGGTTATGGATGCAATTGAGAACAATATGCTTGGTTATCAAGCAGACAATCTATTTGGAAAGGACAGAAATGTTTAGTATTATGTTTGAGTGGTTTTTATTGTGGATAGTTGGAATATTTGCATCATCAATATTTTTAATGATTGCAACAACTATTGTAGATGATAAAAATGGATGGAGTGAAGCTCTTGACGAAGAGCCAGAAACAGTTAGCCTTATAATTATTGCATCTTGGGGTGGGGTACTTCTCATTACCTTTGGACTTATTGTGTGTGCTTACGATAAGTGGAAAGAGAAATAGTTATGCAAAAAGAAGATGTTAGAACATTGTGTCTATTGACGTATGTTGATACATTTATGAGAGCATACGACAAGAATGAGCAAACAAAGCTACAAAAGCAGTTGCATTTGAAACTCAATAAACATATAAAGAAGTTTTTGAAAAAGATCAAGCCTTCTGAATTTGACAAACTGTTCTCTATAGCGGACAACGCTTGGAACGCAGTTATCAAACGAGAAGACAGTCCAATTATTGAACTATCAGTTGTTATGCTTCACCTGTATTACATTCATCCAAGAATGCATAAATACGGAATAAGTGAGACAAATATAGCTAAGTTCTACTCAAAGAGCAAACGTCCTGATGCTGCAACAATTGAAAGCAACAGTAGATACATAGCTGTAGAGTTGTATAATGAGCTTTCAAGAAAATTGGAACTTGATGAATACCAACGTATAAGTTGGAGAGAAAGAGCAAATAAACAAAAGGAGAACTAAATGACAGAGCAGTTAAGACAAGAGCTTGGTGAACACATCTTCACATACAAGAGAGAATTGATAGATGTATCTACAAATGATTACTCAAGAGTAAGATTTGACAGGGCAGACTATACAGCAAAAAGAGACATCATTCTTGAGAGAATGGTTAAATTCGGATTGATCAAATCCAAGAAAGCAGGATATGAAGAAGAGTACCAATATGTTGCAGACGGTGGTGCAGTTTCATACAGCCGTATGGCAAGAGGACTTGAAAAATGCTTCATTCGTAAAAAGAAATCATATACAAAGAGTTGGTATAGACTTTATGTAAATATGAGTATTCCATACAGCGTAAGCAATGAAACGATCACAGAAGCATCAATGAAAGTATTTTCACTTATTGAAGCATTGAGGAGAATTGGGATTGAGATTGAAGTATATTCAGTACTTAGATCAAACAATCCGTCAACAGGATCACTTAGATCAATTGCATATGTTCATCCTGTAAAGACTATATCTGATGCAGGAAGATATAGTCCTGATTTCTATATCAATCAATTGTCAGGTGCATTCTTCAGAGAAAGAGGATTTGAAGCAATCAGAAAGAGCTGTAGAACACTTGGAGAAGAGCCTTCCCCATCACTTGGATCACCAGTTAAGCTTAAAGGTGCAGTGAATATCTGGGAGTTCGATATGGAAGAACTTCTTGGAAAAATAGCTGATGATCTACAGTTGAGAGTAATTAAAAATCTACTCAAAGACGGAGAATAATTGTCTTGGCATTCTTTGATGTAAGTCCAGACAGTTGTGTAGCTACGAGGTGATGTGATAACATCTAAACAATAGTCTAATATCAAAGGAGACACAAATGAAAATTTTAGAAATACTTAGAGACGAAGAAACAAAAACAAATGAAAAGATCAAAGCACTTAGAGAGTTTGCAGGAGACGTAAGAAAAGCTACAGGATACAAATGTGAAGTTGATGCTAAAAGAGCAGCATTTATCGAGAATGACGATCTTATCAGCATTGCAGCAACAACGATCAAATCAGCGTTTGCCTCAGCAGTTGAAACTGAAGGTGCTGAAAAACACACATTCGAAGCGAAAGTTGTAGAGTCAGGCTTGCTTGAACTGATCTCTAGCGAAGATTCATCTGAAGTAGTCGGATACTAAGATTCATGTCTTACTATGCACATCCATTGGGTGTGTATGGATAAGCTATGAACATAGCGAATAAATTAATCATAAAGGAAAAAATATGCCTGAAGTATCAGAAGAGGTAGAGGAAATGTCAACTGAAAAGAAAGTGTTCAATCAAAAGAACTTGCTTGATTTTTGTGTAAAAAACAGAATGAGAATCACACTTGCAGGAATTAAGGGTAGTGGTAAATCAACTCTTGCAATGCAGATTGCTAAAGATGTAGGATTGCCGCTTAGAACGTATGTACTCACAAGAGAGACATCCGAATCTGCTCTGCTTGGTTATGTAAAGCCTGATGGAACAGTTGTGAGAACAAAGCTTAGAGAAGCAGTTGAAAATGGAGGCATTGTACTTCTTGAGGAAAGTGATGCTGCTGATCCCAATATTATGGTTTGTTTGAATACACTTGACAATGGATACATTGACTTTCCAGACAAGAGTGTAGCTGTTCATCCAGACTTTATGTTGATCGAAACAACAAATACATTTGCAGACGGTGAATATCATTCAGGTAAGTTTCACCAAGACTCATCAGTAACAGATAGAAGTCAAGTATTTATCATTGATACTGCTCCTGTTGTATCAGAAAGAGTTCTTGAGATAAGAAGAGCTGTTGCTAGAGCTTTGGAAGAGAAGGGATTTGAATCAGTTATCTCAAACAGATCGTATTACAGACTTAACGCATTCTTGGAAGAGTTTGACTTATCTATCAAGATGATCGAGGAGGTACTGCTCTCTGATATGTCTAAAACAGACAAAGAGAGAATCGTTTCAGACAAAAACATTGTCGAACTTGTAGAGCCAAAAATAGAAGATATCCTTCCTGATCCAGAGCAACCTGAATGGGAAGATGAAAGTGATGTTGAGCCTGACGGACATCCTAAACAGGAAGAAAGCGAAGAGGCAAGTGGTTCAGAAGATGAAGAAGCATCATCAAAAGAATATGACATCTACTAAGAAGTCATACATCAGGATAACCGAAAGGTTGTTCTGATAAAATTGCATTATGTGTTTTTACTAGGGTGTATGTCTCCATAGTCTCTTATGATTTAGTGTCATTTACATTACCCTTGTTTTAGTGAACTATTTATTCATATTTCCCCACTCCTCCTTAAATTTATTCGCAATATGGAGATATGCACCTCAGTAAGAACATATATACAATAAGGATTTTCAATGATTAGATGTAACGGTACAAATTGTCCGGTAAAGGACTTATGCAAAAGAGCTACACTTATTGGTATAGAGAAAGAGCCTAGATACTTCGACGAAATACCTTTAAATGCCGATTTAACCTGCGATAAGTTCATTGGTATAGATAATGTATCAACAGAGGTAAAAGAAGAGGTTTATGAGCAAGATTTAGGTCTTTTATCTAAAGATGAATTAGATGAGATGCTTGAGCCATTATTCAAATATGGTTTGGTATTCTGGCATCAATCAAAAACAAACAGTTACTATTACAAATTCAGAGATGCAAGACTTGGCTCTATTCGTATATCGAATCACAAAGCAAGACCGCATATGAAATATACATATATGTTTCCACACAATGCAGTAAAACAGGCAGTTAGATTTATATCTGCTGAAACAGAGAAGAGAGCATCTAACATACAATACTTTGATCCAAATCAATTTGTAGCATACAACAAAGATAGATCATCAAATAAAAAATATATTAGATTCTTTTCAGAAAACGAATGGAGAGCATACATCAAAAAGGGGAGATAATGAGTGAAATAATGGATAAAAAACATATACCAAAAATATTCGTTGAATATGCAAAAAGAAAAGGGTTCTATGACAGCTGGTTGGAGCAGGCAAGAAGAAAAGTAGGATCTCCATCCATCTCTTTATTTAGAATTTTATCGATAATACCATTTTCTTTTGAGTGGGGTCGTTCTAAAGAAGGATATGATTATTGGGCTGATATAACCACTGAATGGAAGCAGTATCTTACGGAATCAACGATACATCCATATATTTATAAAAACTTTCCAATTATTGACAAAGTAGACTTCACTGATACTGATTTTTACTGTTTAAATAAAAACATTATGTTATCAAAAGATGATGTAGTCAGAGTTGATGGAAAGATATTATTGTCCAAGGAAAATAAATATATGTTATCTTTTGCTCATAGTGATTTTGTGTACAAACTAAGATATAAGATGCTTAATGACGAGAATCACAGCATATCACCATTTTATAATAAGGTGTTTTCTGCTGAATCGTTAAAGACAATAAGGGAAAGCTATGCAGGAAAAAAAGAATAAACTACCATCAGTATTTGCTGATTTTTTAGATAGAAACTATTCTGTTGAAAAGTACTTATCGAAAGCGAAGTACTCTTTCACATTACTTCAAAACGATGTCAGGTGAACCTTTGTATGTTGATAATCTAAATCCTAAGGGAAGTTTTCTTCTTTCATCTGCATTGTACAACATTTATTCTGGACTAGGTATAAAAGTTCATCCTGTTTATGATCAAGTATTTTCAAAAGAGTCATTGAATAGAGCATTTGATAAAGGAAAGATATAATGCAAACAAAAATGAACCCAGAGCAGTTACCGCCGATACTTGTTAATTTCTTGAAAGAAAATGGATACTACAATAAATATATAAGTCAAGCAAAACTGACTGTCGACCATGGTATTGGAACAAATTTATATTGGACTCCATTTTGCGGATACTTTTTTACAATTTGGAGCGAAACCGTAGATGGATATGCTTATTGGGCTGAGGTTGAAACAAAATGGACTGAGCTTCTGGACAACTCAACAATTCATCCAAAGATAAAGTCAAACAGCAGGATAACTGATTCAGACAAAATTGAAACTGCTGGTGGTGGTGAGTGTGGTGATCTTGGCTACATTCCTGAAACGGGATCACTATCAGCATCATGGAAAAGTATCCTATTTATAAATTCATATAAGTTCATAAGTTTTATAGACAAAGGTATCTTGTTCAACAAAACAATTGATACGTTCAATGTTTTGGACTCTATATCAAAAGGAAAAGCCAAGAATGTATCTCCATTCTTTAATGAAGTATTTGGAGCAAAGAGCATGAAGGCACTTCGAAATAATATAGTGGAGAAAAGTAAATGAAAAAAGTAATCATAGGCTGGGATGTAGGAACAACAGGGAGTATTTGCTTCTTGTATGAAAATGAATCATACGAATCATTTGACATACCAAAATACACAACAGTTACAAAGAAGGCTAAAGTCAAAAAGATAGGTGAGTACAAGAATGGAAAACCAAAATATAAAACTATCACACCAGCTAAGACTCGAAAGCATATAGACTTTAAAGAATTATACAATATGCTCTTGTTGAAAGTTGTATCTAGAGATTGTGTTGTCTATATTGAAAAGCAAGGTTGTCGTCCCGGAAATTCAACTGCTAGTTGTTCAAAGACAATGTTTAACTATGGTAGATCAATACAACTGCTTGAATGTATTGGTGTTCCATACAACATTGTTTCTCCTAATGAATGGAAGAAGCATTTTGGGTTGAATGGAAAAGACTATAAGGATAATAAAGATATTGCAGTAGAAAAAGCAAAGGAACTTGGTTTTGAATGCTCTGTAAAAAGAGCTGATCCATACGAAGCTTTTCTTATTGCAAAGTATGGAATGCACAAGGATAACGAATGTCTATAAATATTTACCAAAAAGACTTCTATTCTTTTTTGAAAGAAAAAAATGCATTGTATGAGTACGATAAGAATAGAATGAAGTCTGGTATCACTTTGACATCTATCTCGTCTATATATAATTTTGTATCCTCTTCATTTGCGTTTGAAAAAACAATTGAAGGATTTTCATACTGGGAAGAAATTAGCGCTGAGTGGAGGCGGTATGCAATCGATAGATACCCTGCATCAGTCTTGCATAATATAGCACTTCGGCATAATGCAGCAGTAGAGGCTAATGTTATCATTGCATCTGAGTTGGATGTTTGGTATATTGATGCGAATAATAGAGACAATGGGCTAGATTCATACGTTAACTTCACAATAATGCTTAAATCTAAACCGCTCATAATTACTGATAGTAAATACAAGGCAACGATAGTTTCAGCTATGCTAGAAGATATTGCATTTGGAAAAGAGGTAAGAGTTCCCAAATATTTAACAAATGTGTTCAGTAGATGGTCTATTGAACATATGTTAAAAATATGTGATATAAATATAAATAAAGGAGACAAATGAGACTAAATATATTCGAACGTATGCTACATCAATTCTTGGTAGATAAAAGTCTGCATACTGAATACTATAAGCTATTGGGTGCTACACACAAAGAATTGTATGATATTCATAGTGTAGAATCATTTATATCGGGAGCTTTCCCCTTTCCAGACATCAGTTGGAGGGAAGTGGATACTCAATGGAGAAAGCATATATCACAAAATTTCTGTAAAAATATAACAAGAAATGTAGTATTTTCACATATTGACAAAATAGTTAGAAATGAATACGTTTCTCCTCAAGATTCCATTGGTAGGCACTACATTGATGTATATATCTACGGTAAGTTTAAGTCATACAATTCATATTCAATCACTATTGACGGAATTCCATTGTGTACAAATATTAATGCAATTAAAATTGCAACAGTACTAAACAGT
>Ga0256828_1000838_pt1 | contig 19955 bp, 20 predicted proteins | sample CV88metaG_FD_185993 | JGI IMG/M metagenome (GOLD analysis project Ga0256828, IMG submission 185993) | Hydrothermal vent microbial communities from East Pacific Rise, Pacific Ocean - CV88 | ecosystem: Environmental > Aquatic > Marine > Hydrothermal vents | place: Pacific Ocean: East Pacific Rise...
AAACCTGTACCGATGATAGCAACGATTTCACCTTGTTGTTGTAACATCATGATCCATGACGCAACAATATCTGTAAGCCCTGCATTTTTCAAACCATAGACCACGATGTAAAGACCAATACTAAACCACACGACTTGCCAAGGCGCACCTTTTATCGTTTCCCACGGCTTGACTGCTTTATAATAAGTAGAGATACCCAAGAAGATCAGTGCACCCCCAAGAGCAAACAGTGAAACAGGAAGATACAAATAGTCTCCAATAAAGTAGCCTACCATTAACAGCGCTAAAAAGAACCAGCTGAGTTTAAACATTGTCTTGTTTTTGATGACCGATGAAGCTTCCGGGAGCAAGTGAACATCTACTTTAAGTGGGATGTCTTTTCTAAAATAGATCCAAAGTACAATAATCGAAGCAAAGATACTCAATAGATTCGGTAAAAACATATTTTTCATATACTCAAGAAAACCAATGTCAAAATAGCCTGCGGTAACGATGTTAGTAAGATTAGAGATGATAAATGGGTTAGAAGCACTATCACCAATAAAACCACCTGCCATCAAAAAGGCGAAGATAGGCAGTGGTTTCATCTTAAGGTACTTCATCTTTGCAAGTAAAATAGGTGTTAAGATCAGTGCAGCACCATCATTAGCAAAAAAGGCTGCTACAACAGCCCCAAGAAGTAAGATGTAAACAAACATCTTATTGCCACTTCCACCACTCAATTTCGCCATCTTGATCGCCGCCCACTCAAAGAAGCCAATAGCATCAAGCACCATAGAGAGAATAATAATACCTATAAAGGCTAAGGTCGCATCCCAAACGATGTTGGTAACAATAATGACATCATTAAAACTGACAACCTCCGATAAAAGAGCGACTATTGCACCTATTACCGCTGTCGTTCCTATCTGCAAACCCTTTGGCTGCCAGATAATAAAGGTAAGTGTTACAATAAAAAGAGAAGCGGCTAGAACCATTATACGTCTTCGTTATTGATGACGGTAGAACGAGCAAGTGCTGCTTCGATCTCTTCTGTTGTCAAGTCTCCCACTAAGTCAAGTGCGACTTCACCATCTGTACCCGTCACTTTCATATCTTTGAGCTTTGCTTTACTCTCGTCACTCATACATGCACACTGTCCTGTAGCGCAGTTTTCTACCATCTTAACGATCTTCTCTTTTTTAACATTACCACCAAAAGAGATCTTGATGCCCTCACCTGTTTTCACTACATTTCTTGTTAACATCATCCATTCCTTGTTTTTAATAAGCATAGTGTAACAGAATTTTAGCAATACATCAATATATCTTGATATAGCAATTTTATTCTGCTACACTTATGTTACTAACAGACAGGAGAAAAGCATGGAGATATTTTTAAAAAGTGTTGCGGCGCTTAATGATGAAACACGCATCTTGATATTGCGATTTCTTGATAGACATGGCGAATCATGTGTATGTGACCTGCAAGCCTCATTAGGAATGATACAGTCTCGTCTCTCACGCCATCTTAAGATCTTAAAAGAGGCAGGTTTTTTAAAAGTAGAACGTAAAGGGACCTGGGGTTATTATGCGATTCGTTCCCCTTTAGATCGTTTTCGATTAGAAGCACTAGAAGAGATTCGTCATCTATCCATAGAACTACCACCACTAAAAAAACTATCACAAACGGGAGAATGTAACGTATGAGTCAAAAAAAACAGGTCTTAATCCTCTGTACTGGAAATAGCTGCCGCTCCATCATGGCCGAAGCGATGATCAATACTAAGATGGGGGAATGTGTCGAAGCCCAAAGCTCTGGTGTTCAAGCCAGTGGTAAGGTCAACCCACATGCTCAAGCACTGTTAGCATCTAAAGGTGAATGGCGAGAGGCGTATCATTCTAAAGTGATTGAAACCGTTTTAGACACACCATTTGATCTTGTCATCACAGTTTGTGATGCAGCTAAGGAGAGTTGTCCAATATTTCCAAATGCCGTCAAGACCATTCATGTTGGCTTTGAAGACCCCAGTGGAAAGGCAGTCGGAGAGTATGCTAAGACCTATGATCTTATTGAAAAAGAGCTACTGCCTATCATTAAAGCAGAACTATGCCACAAAACAACTACGCCGTAAAAATGAAATAGACAGTCGTTGTAACCCATTTTATACAATAATGTCAGCTTAAGTAGTATAGACTAACTCTATCTATACTTCTGAACAAGGCTTCTATGATGCTTCGAATTTTAATAATTGCTTTCATCTCACTATCACTTCATGCCTTTAGTTATCCAGAACCATACAAAGAACTCGCTGGACCACTGTTTAAAGCTCGTGTACAACTCGATGAACTTGCTTACAATGCCAAGTTTCGTCCCTACATCTTATCATATGTAGCTCACAGTGACCATGTATTAGGACACTTCAAACGTATCAAGGTTGACAGTGATCCTAAACGACTCCAAGCCTACCATACCGCGTTACTCTCACTTCAAAATGAGTACAACACTTTGACACAGTTTTTACATAAGCAACTCACTCGCGTCATAAGTAACAACCAATACCCAATCTTTTTAAAAATTGCTTCTACCTTGAATGATGAAGACTATCAAAACCCCTATCTACGTGAAAAAGTCTACACCTACTATGCAGCGCATCGACACGAAGAGACCTCCTGTATACTTGACAACCGTATTAAAAGTGAATGGGATGTTATTGCAACGTATTATCCAAAAAAAGCACGCTTTGATTATTCCACAACAGACAATGCATACTACCGTGAGGTCATACTCATCACAACTTCACATTCACCCTATGGAGAAAAGATCAAAGCCTTTTTCAAAGAGAACAATGTCCGATACACCACTTATGACTTGGATAAAGATGAAAAAGGTGCAGAGTTGTTTGGAAAGTACAACGGCACCCGTATTCCTATGGTAATTATTAACAATCGCGTTATTGAAGGGTACAACGAGTATGAAATGGATAAACAATTACGACATTAATCACCAAGGAAAAACTATCAAAGCTTTACTTATTACACTCATATTCACGTTTGGACTTTTAGCAGATAGTTATCCTACAATTTTTGCACAACTAGGCGATCCACTCTTTAGAAGTGCACAACAGCTTCAGCAACTTTCAGAAGTCAAGAGTTTAAATAAGCCTATTCAAGACTATACTGCTTTCGTCTCTAAAACAAAAGAGTATGGTTTTAAGATAGAGAAAAGCACCCACAAAGAGAAGAAGAAAAAGTATCTAAAGCAGCTTAGAATACTCCAAAAAAAGTATGACACGTTAACACTGTTTCTACAAAAGAGACTCTCTCAAGCAATAGTAGAAGATGACTATAGACTTTTTTCTATCATGATAGGTAGTGATGCCTCTCTATTTTTTGAAAAAAAGAAGCTCAAAGAAAACATCTATACCTACTATAAAAAACAACAGCATAAAGGTGTCATTTCCTCACTTCAGCAACGGATTAAAAAAGATAGTAAAATCATCGAAGTCTATAGTCCAACACCACAACATTACTCAAACTACACTAACCAAACGAAAAGAAAGCAACATCACACCACTCGAAATAGCGTCACTGTTCTTTCAACACCCTCTTGTCCTTACTGCAGAAAAGCAAAACGTTTTTTACGTGCTCAAGGTATTGCCTTTAGAGACTACAACATCAACAGCTCTTCAGAAGGCAAACGGCTTTATAGACAATATAATGGAAGTGGTGTACCCGTTGTGATTATAAATACAAAGGTGATTCATGGATATAGTGAAGCACAGATGCGTGCCGCACTAAGGTAAAAAGGATTACGCGAGTTGAGAGACAACCTCTTTTTCAACTGCATCAATTTTTTGTGTACCATCGACACGAATGTACTTGATGTTACTATTGGCAGCAGCCTCTTTAGTATAAAAGTCGATCAATGGTTTTGTCTGATCGTGATAGACTTTAAGACGATCTAAGACAATCTCTTCTTTATCATCTGCACGTTGAATAAGCTCTTCACCTGTCTCATCATCCTTGCCTTCGACCTTTGGTGGATTGTAAACTAAGTGGTACGTACGTCCTGAATTTTGATGAACACGACGACCTGACATACGTTTAACGATCTCCTCATCTGGAACATCGATCTCAATCACGGCATCGATATCGATACCTGCTTCTTTAACTGCATCAGCTTGCGGTACAGTACGTGGAAAACCATCAAGTAAAAAACCATTTTTACAGTCGTCTTCCGCGATACGATCTTTAACGAGTCCGATAATGATCTCATCAGTAACAAGCTTACCAGAGTCCATTGCCTCTTTAGCCATCTTACCCATCTCTGTACCTGCTTTGATCGCAGCACGAAGCATGTCGCCTGTAGAGATCTGAGGAATGTTAAACTTCTTTGTCAAAAATTGTGCTTGTGTACCTTTACCTGCACCCGGTGCACCCAGTAAAATAATCTTCATTGTGACTGTCCTAATATTTAATTATCGCAATTATACAATGATGCTGTTTAATCAATGTTGTTTTGCTTTAGGCATAATCTAGCATTAATTTTTGAGGATACTTATGAGCACAATTATCACCTTTATCTTTCTATTTTTGATTTTTAGATGGATCTTTAACAGCTACAAACGTTTTCAACGCCAATACTACACCCAAGGGCAGTTTCAAAGTACCTCCGTTAACCATAATGCTATTGCTAACTCCGAACTAGGTGTCTTTGTCGCTCTTGTGGCTAAAGTCGCTAAGGCCGATGGTCATGTTCATGAGCTCGAAGCGGAACTCATCGGAAACATGTTTAAAGACATCTCAAAAGCATTTGGCACAACACATCAAGAGAAGGTACGAGAGATACTCAAAGAGATCTTCAAACAAGAGAAAGATATTGTTCGTAACGTCGACACCTTGGCCTCTAAGCTTCAAGCATTGACACGAGGGGACAAACAAAAACGTTTGATGATGTTAAGTTTTCTTATCAACCTAGCCTATGTGGACGGAGAGCTCTCGCATTCAGAAGAGAACCTCATCATCAAGATCGCTGCCTTTTTAGAGATCAGCACAAATGAAGTGGAAGGAATCATGCAACGCTTTGCTTCTGCCTTCGGTGGTAATGCTTCACAAAGTTCCATAAGTGATGCATACAAGGTGCTTGGAGCAGAGCGAAGTGATGATCTTCAAACTATCAAGAAGAAGTATCGTGCTTTAGTCAAAAAGTATCACCCTGACATCATGAAAGCTAAGGGTGCCTCAGAAGATTATATCAAGGATGCAACGCAGAAGGTTCAAGAGATCAATACGGCCTATGAGATGATCAAAAAAGAGAAAGCTTAAGACTCTAAGTCAGCAAGTTCTTCAACATCAAGAGAAAGTATCCACTCATAAGGGATGATGGCATTTTTATTGCCTAGTTCTACCAAGTAAAAATGTGTATACATAGGGATAAGTTCTTTATCAAACAGCCCCGTAATAGCCACATCTTCGCCTCGCATCTTACGCAGCACCTTTGCTGTATTAAACTTCTGTACATAACTGTTTTGCGTATCTTCTGCGAATTCAACACGATCACCGATTCGAATTAGACCTGCTTTAAATCGTTCCATATAACGATAGACATATTTTTGTGTAAAAAATGCCAAACCTACTACCACAAGACCAGCACCAGGGTAAATTCTACGTGCAATAAAGGCAAGGACAAAGGCAAACAACCACCATAGTACCATCAAAATAAAATTATACTTTTCGAAGATGACCAATCGTATTGAGAGATAAAAGGAACGAGCATAAAGTAAAAAAAGTTTTTTGTTCAAGAGAAGGCCTAAATATTTTTTATTATTATACTCAACAAGCCCATATTCAAACGAAAAAAGTTATGATTCACACTCTTTACACTTCCAAGCCACATTAAAATCAGTATGAGGTCTCTAAGGTTGTGTAGTATAAACAGGATAAACCATGGATACAAATACAACAACTGACATCAATTCAACCCACCTTTCCACAACCTTTAATGAGATCACAGATATCACCAAGATGACACATGCACTCAACAAGAACTTTGAGACAATAGTTTTAAACAAACTCTCTATTCCACAAAGTGTTCTCGATGTTTTTAGCATACATCTCTTCGGTAATTCATTAGGTAAATGGCTAACGGCAATTATTATCTTTCTTATTTTTCTTGCACTTCGTAAACAGCTAACTACCCTCATCACCTTAATAGCGATCAAATGGGTCAAACGTACTGAAAACACCTTAGATGATGAGATCATGGATGTGGTACAACGTCCCATCGCTTTAGGAATGATCATCTTGGGTTTTGATGTTGCCTTTAGTTTTATGAAGTTTACCGAGAGCTTTACCAACATAATAACGCATACGATGTCCACTTTAGCCATTGTTCTATTTGCTTGGACACTCTATCGTATTGTCAAGCTTTTTGAGAGTTCTAATGAACTCATCGCTAAACGGTTTAAGACAGACAACGGTATCACGCTAGCAAAACTCATGCTAAGTATCTTAAAAACGATCGTACTTGTCATCGCAGGTATGAACATCCTATCAACATGGGGTATTAATATTACTGGTTTTGTAGCCTCGTTGGGGCTTGTAGGTATGGCCTTTGCCTTAGCTGCTAAAGATACTGCGAGTAATTTTTTTGGTTCGATGGTCCTCTTTACAGATCAACCTTTTAAAGTTGGAGACTGGATCAAGACACCTGAAGTCGAAGGTACTATCGAAACGATTGGGGTACGTTCGACCAAGGTCAGAACCTTTGCAAGAGCCTTGGTCAGTGTTCCTAACGGGAACCTTGCCAACGCAGCTATTTTAAACTGGTCAGAGATGAACAAACGTCAGATCAAAATGACACTCGGTCTCACCTACTCCACTACCGCAACACAGATGAAACAGATCTTAAAAGAGATGCGCGAACTACTTAAAAATGATGAAGACATCCACCAACAGACAATCTACATCCACTTCACAGAGTTTCAAGACTCTGCTCTAGGCATCTTCTGTTACTTCTTTACCAAGACGACTAACTGGGGTGAATATATGCAGGTACGTGAACGCATCAACCTTGAGTTAATGGAAATAGTTGAGAAAAATGGTGCAGCTTTTGCCTTCCCTTCTCAGTCACTTTATGTGGAGAGTATGCCTGAAACACAACAACTATAATCTCCACCATATAGACCTAATACTCTATCCCCAAATAGGTCTATTACACAAAGATTAAACAACAACCTTATTCACACAAAATCCACATTATTTCTCTTTACACTTCTGCATACTAAAAGAGAAAGGATTTAGATGTTATCTATCATAGTCGTTCAAACTACGCTTATATCTATCGCTATCATTTATCTGCTCTACCGATGCAGAGATCTACCTAATACGAAAAAGAGTACCAACCAAGTAGATGAATTCCGACAAGGAGAGAAACAAGGAACAGAAGAGGACCCTTTTAATAATATGTCAGAAGAGATCTTACTTGCATTTTTAGAATACAAGCGCTCTAAGGTCAAAAAGTGATCTTAACCTTCTATATCAATAGAAAAGTGCACACAATTTTTACCATTGGCCTTAGCTTCATATAACGCTTCATCTGCTTGTTTAAAGACAAGGTCCATATTTGAATCATACATCAAGACAGTTGCACCAAAACTACAAGTCAACTTCCAAGAGTAAACTTCAAAAGTCTCCTGGATTTTTTTACGTAGCATTTCAAGAATGCTTCTAGCACTTGAGAACGTTGTCGGATACAGTACTATCACAAACTCTTCTCCTCCCCACCTAGCTATTAGATCACTCTGTCGAATGTTTTCTTGAAGTGTTGTTGCCACCTTGATCAGCACTTGGTCTCCGACCAAGTGTCCATAAGTATCATTCACACTCTTAAAATTGTCTATATCCACTAAACAAAAGACAGCATCTTCTCGTGTTCTTTTAATCTGCTCAAGTATATAGGCCAATCTATTCTCTAAGTCATACCGATTTGGAAGATTGGTCAAGGTATCTCTCGTTGCTTGTTTATAGAGTCGTTCTTTCTCTCTTGCATGTGCTGTCACATCATTCAGTATAACCATATAGCTATCTGTTTCATCTTCTATTGGATAAAACTTTACTTCAAAAAAGAGATGCTCATCAGGACTCTTCTCAAAATCAATATTTTTAGTAAAGGGTTCACCTTTTTTTAACAAAACAGAGAAACTTTCTATGTTTTCATAACCAAAGAACTTATATAGTTGACATATCTCTTTAAGTTGACTCAACTTCTTCACATTCCAAAAATTCAAACACGCCTGATTCGCATACGTCAGTCCATTCTCATTAATCACAATAATAAGTTCATCTTGAATATCTAAAATCGTCTGCAGATAACTGTTTTGCACCCTTAAGCGTTTAGTACGTTCATCAACCTCTGTTCCTAAGGTATCAGCGTAGGTCTGTAATGTATGCTCCTGCTCGTAGATGGCTTGACGCATATCTTCAAGGTTTTGTGCTAAAGATTGAAACTCATCATTAGTATTCATCTCTATCTTTGTCTCATAATCTCCTAACTTGATCTGCTGTGTAAAGATAACAAACTCATTAAAGAGTTGCTGTATTTTATGACTCAACACAATGATAAAAATAGCAATAATCAAAAGTGCAATAATAAAAGTAATAATAATAGTTTTAATGACAATGCTAAATGTCTTATAAAAAACACTCTCTTTTACTGCAAGAAACAATAAAATAGGTCTTTTTAAATGATCGTGCTGAATAATATGTGTTGAAACAAAATAAATACCTTGTCCAATGCTCATCTTAATACTCTGATCTGGATGTTGTATCAACCATTCAGCCTGAAGATCATCTATCGCTAATGTCTCATATGGCTTCAAACTTTCTAATGTTGAGACCATTACCTGCTTTTCTTGAAGCAGTGCAAGTTCAATATCAGTGTTGTTTGTAATCTGTTTAAGGAGCGAAGCGTCTAAGATCCTCGCACTGATAAGTGTACCAACAATAACACCCTTCTTTATTATCGGAACAGCACTATAACGCATCAGTTTTTTTTCGAATACTAACATCTGACTAGCAGCACACTTATAGGTATAAACTTTATTGAAAAGTCCAGATTCCAAGAGACCCCTAAGTTCTTTAGAAGCTCCCGAATCTTCTGTATAAAGATGCTTCTCCTGGTCAATGATAAGAAGATGATCAATACCTAACTCTTTACGTTTTTGATCTAGGTAGAGTTTAAGAGAGTTACCTCTCTTCTGCTTTAGGTTTTCTTGTAAACGCGGGTCGGAGATAAGGAGGTTAAGAAGATCTTCATCACTGTTTTTTTCTACCGCCAACAGGTTTATAGTCAATTTTTGAATCTGATTAAAACTATAAAAGAGAGATGTTTCAAACTCTTTTTGGATCGAATGTTGTATAAAAAAGATCATTGGTATGACTAACAAAAGGTTAGCACTAAGTATCATAAGTATCAATTTTGTGCGTATAGACTTAATCTTCTTCATAGTACCCTCTTAGATAAATTACAAAGAGTCTAGATTTCAATAGATATACTATTAATATATTTTCTCTTTCGTCATGAGAGTATTATAGTATTTATTAATATACGAAGCTGTAAGGTGTTTCTTACATAACTGAAGTCTACTAGTGATTAATAAAAAAGGGGGCGGGGAAAGTCTTATTGATATTGTTCGTTAAACGACAATATCATTTTGAAGCGCATAATGGATTAGTTGATTTGTGTTCTCTAAAGACAGTTTTTCTAATACACGTGTCCGATAGGTGGACACTGTCTTTGGACTCAACATAAGTTTCTCGGCAATCTCTTTATAGTTCATCCCTTTGGCAATCATAATCAAAACTTCAAACTCTCTCTTGGAGAGAATTTCAGATGGGTTTTTGCGTTCTTCTTGTAGCTCTTCACCATAAAGAAGTGTATCATTCACTGCTTTACTAAGATAGATCTCCCCTTTTGCGATGGTTTGAATTGCCATAACAAGTTCTTCTGTAATCACTTTCTTGTTTAGATAACCAACTGCACCAGCTTTAATAGACTGTAATGCATACATCTCTTCAGGATACATACTTAAGACCAAGATAGGAATACCTTCATAGACCTTATGTACCTCTTTAATAGATTGAAAACCATTTTTATCACCTAAATTAAGATCTAAAATCAACAGGTCACAATCTTCTGTTTTCAGTACTTCTGTCAAAGAAAAAAAAGAGTCTGCTTCTGCAATAACTTGCATATCTTTCTGTTGTTCGATTAAAAAATTCAGCCCACTTCTTACAATACCATGGTCATCTGCAACAATAATCTTAAGCATCTTTTCTTCCATTATGTATAGCCTTTTTTTGAATAAATATTTTTAGAACTTCACAAGTATCTTCACATTAGTACTATCCTACTGATTAAAAAGCAACCTCTTTACTTCTAAAATGTCTTGACTCACAGCATCTTCTTCACGAAGTGCTTCGATCTTCTCTGCCATCTCTCGACTACCTAGGGAAAAAAGTAATCCTTTAATGGCATGTAAGACATTGTTAACCGCTTCATGATCGATAGGTTCGGTATCAAAGACTACTTGAGCTCGAGTCAGCTCTTTAGTCAGATCTCGCTCAGCCTGAAGAAGAAGTCCAGAGACCTGATCTTCACTAAAACCAAAATCTAATAAATAGTCTTTAGCTTTTTCTAATGTTTGATTAATAAGTGTTGTCATGCAAAGCCTTTGTTATCATCTCTTCGAGTATATTAGGTTGAATTGGTTTTTCCAGAAGTCCGAAAAAACCTGATTTAGAGATCTTTTCATACGTCTTTTTATACACATCGGCAGTCAATGCGAAGGTAGGTGGGATGGGTTTGATCTTCTCAAATGTTTCTATCACATCATATCCATTAAGTCCAGGCATCTTTAAATCAAGTAAGATAATATCATAGTCAACACTCTTATACATACCTATCGCCTCATAGCCACCAAATGCCATGTCTAAAATCGCATTAGGGAAAATCAACTTAACAAAAAGTTTTAAAACCTCTAGATTAGTCGCAATATCATCAACAGCAAGAATACGAATAACTCGTTCTTTGAAAACATCACTACGGAATTCATCTGTTGGTCTCTCAACTAACTCAACATACGTAGAAAGAGAGACATAATGTGAAAAGCTACTGTCAAAGAAACTCACCTGAGTATGATCCGTGATATGCTGTGCTATAAACTTAGTATTGGAAAATTTAGGGAGACTTTTAAAATAGTGTATCAGACCGTTGTAGCGCTCATAATATTCCTCTTTTGTCGTCAATACAAAACAGGTCGGTGCTTCTATTTTTGGATCAAGAAGTCGACTCATAAGATGACTTTCCTCATCCACCATATCAACACTCGCACCGTTTTGAAGTAAAAAAGAGCATAATTGTGTGAACATCTCTTTGTTAACGATCTGTTCATCGTTAAAAAAGAGAAAACGTTGTGTAGATAGATCAATCTTTTGCGCTTTGTGTATCAGCAGCGGTACAGTGACTCTGAGTGTTGTTCCCACTTCATTATCACTCTCGATTTCCAAGGCCCCATTCATCTTACGTAACAGTTTGGAGACGATATAGAGCCCTGTACCTGCGCCATCACTCATTGCCGAGAAACGGATATAGGGATCAAGCACAGATTTAATCTGCTCTTTACGCATTCCCCTACCGGTATCTGTTATCGTGAAAGTAATCGTGTCATTATCAGCATCCTTCTTTACTACTTCCGTACAAAGTGTCACCGTGCCGTAGTCTGTATAAGCCACTGCATTTTGAAGTAGATGTGTCAGTATTAATGTAAGATGTTGAGCATCACCTATATACTGTTGCGTAAAAAAGCTGCCACACGTTTCAAACGTCAACTTCTTTTTTCGAAGCTCTGGTAAGATTTTCTCTATACTTTCAAACAACATCTCTTCTAACCACATCGGCTCTTTTCTCAATTCCATCTGTCCAGCATTGATCTTTGATATGTCAAGTATCTTACTCACTAATGCTTGCAGATGTGTTGACTCACTCTCTGTCTGCTCAAGATATCTTAATTGTTGCTTTTGGAGATGGGAAGAATCATTCTTTAAGGCACTCAAGTAACCAAGAATGCCATTGAGTGAAGTACGCATGGCATGAGAAAGATTAATGATCATAGCCTGCTGGGTAGAAAGTACAGTATTCATACGCTCTGACATATGCTGAAGTACATTGATAGCCGACTCATCACGTTCATCAGCACGGAGGTATTCATGGCATTTGACACCAAAGGTCTGTCTAAAAAACTTTAAGAAAAACTCATCCAGCTCCTTATGTGAATCAGCATCATCAGTCTGATCACTAAGATATCGATACTGTTTAAAGACAAATTCAAAGACCTCCATTGCAAAGTCAGCATCATGCGCGTTATTAATGATATACAAAACTTTATATAACAAGGGAGAAGCATCTCCATCAAAAGCGGCCTGTAGTGCATCTAGAAAAGAACGTCCTTCTTCTTCACTTAATTCAAATTTGCGTATCAACGCTTCTGTAATCGATACTTTAGCTGTATCATTTATTATCATACAGCACTCCTTTGGCTAATACTCACAACCGTCAATGTCTGGTCTCGTAATATACTGTGATGATGATCAGCTAACGGTGCAATTTCACCAAACGTGTGAAGTCCCATAAAAGGAAGATCGACCTGATCGATCATCTGCATCAAGTACAACACCTCCATCTCATGCCAATGAGATGGCAATGATGAAGAGGAGAAGAAAAACATCACTGCTCCTCTTTTATCTGCAGGAAGGGCTCTGTTGCGTGTCTTTAATAGGCGCCATTTCATATTTCTCTTGGAGATAGGTATCGCTACTTTTAATGTAGAGCCTACCTTTATGTTATGTGATAAGGAAAGTGTCTCTCTCTTACGGTCTACATCTTGTAAACTCATCAGACTACACTCGACTTTTTGATTTGACATAGCATTCTTTATAAAAAAAGGCGTATCGAACATGGCTAAACGTTTATCACTAATCGTACCTATGATCCGTTCAATCATACTCAATGCTGGTTCATCTTCTATCTGTATGATCTTATTACCTTCCGTCTCTGTCACAGAAAGTTCTATTCCAGCAGGTTCAAAGTCATGTAGGGCAGCACCCTGAAGCTTATACTTTCTAGTGTCAATAAGGCACCCTAATATACCTTCTTCATGAAACTCACCCTTATAATAAAGAGAACCACTTCTTTGTCCCTTTAACGTACTAGTGATCGCTCCAAAAAGTGTACCACCAAAAAGCTGCTCTTGAAGTGATTGAAGACCTTCTTGAATCCAACTTCCATTACCAGCATAAAAGAGTAAGGCATCTCTTTTGATCTCCGTAACGATGGGAAGTCTGATCGTCTCTTCTTCAATATCGGAAAAGTAAAGCGTAAAAGCATCCGGATCAAGGTCCATCAGACACAAGGTCACCTCATCTGTTCGATAAGGCGCCTTAGCAATAATATTACCACCACTACTGCAAGCGACGACTGCGATATCACCAAAATACTCATTGATCTGTTCAGCTACCTGAGTAAAAGCATCTCTCTCTTCTTCATAATAAAATCCAACTATTATTGTTGGTATGAAATCAATCTCGTGTTTTAATTCTGATGCTTTAATGATCATCTGTCGCATGTCTTAGACCCCAGTCCTTTATACATTTAAATACTAGCTATATACTTACCTTCATGTAATCCAAATTCTATCTCAACTACATCTAAATATTATACTCAGACAGCTTATAAATAGATGTAATCTTTTACCTACACGTTGTTTATCCATAAGTAGCTAAAAGGAGTAAACTTCTACTACATAATCCTTTACAGAAAATGACTGAACTTCTGAAGTAATTTTTTCTGATCAATAGGTTTACTAATATAATCATTCATACCCGCAGACAAGAAACGTTCTTTATCACCTTTAATAGCATTTGCGGTTAAAGAGATAATGGGCACAGCGATTCGTCTATGCTCAATTTCGAACTTTCGTATCGCCTTTGTAGCACCTATTCCATTGAGTTTTGGCATATTTTCATCCATTAGGATTAAATTATATTCTCTCTTTTTCACCATTTCTACCGCTTCAACACCATCTGCAGCCACTTCATACGTAAGACCCAACTTATCCAATAAAATACCCATGAAGAGCTGGTTGGCGCGATTATCCTCTACTAATAGTACTACTTTGCCTTCTGTAAGCAGCACTGGGACTGTCTCTTCATTGAGTACCATAGCTTTAGCACGACTCACCTTCGCCGAGAAGGTAAAGACACTTCCGACACCCTCTTTACTTTTAACATTCAAATCACCATCAAGCAGTTTGCTAAGCCTATATGAGATAGAAAGTCCTAATCCGGTACCGCCATATTTACGTACTGTCGAACTGTCCGCCTGTACAAAAGCATCAAAGATATGTTCAAGTTTTTCAGGAGCGATCCCAATCCCATAATCTTTAACTTTAATATAAAGCCACCCCTCTTTATACCAGATAATACACTTTATCTTTGAATTTTCTGGTGTAAACTTTATAGCATTAGAGAGTAGATTGGATAGAATTTGTTTTATACGCAGGATATCGCCATTAAGTCTCTTTGGAAGTTTATGGTTGTACTGTACATTAAATCGAATATTCTTCTCTGCTGCCTTAGCCTGAAAAAGTTCCGTGACCATGATTAGATCGTAGTATGGATCAAAATCAATATGTTCTATTTCCAATTTCCCATTTTCAATCTTTGAAAGATCTAAAATATCATTGATAATCTGGATCAATGTTGCTGAGGACTCTTCAATAATGTCAATATAATGCTGTTTTTTAGGATCATTTTCTTCTGCTTTGAGTAGAGATATAAAACCACTGATCGCATTAAGAGGTGTACGAATCTCATGCGACATGTTTGCAAGAAATTCACTTTTAAGCTGTGATGCCTCATCAGCATCAAGTTTAGCCTGAGAAAGTTTTTCATTCATCAGTTTGATCTTTTTATACTGCTGTTGAAGTTTTTGTTCCTTCATAATTGTATCAACTACACGTTTTATCGTCGTCTTAAATGTATCTATCGAGATAGGCTTCAACAAAAAATTTGAAATACCAAGATTGATCAAAGTGATCAAGTCACGAGGTTCATTGTCAGCAGATACAACAACAAACTGCTGTACTTTGTTCATCTTCAGCATTTTGTCAATCATCTCAATACCATTAAGATTAGGCATATAAAGATCAGTGACAACCAGATCATAATAACTATCGTACTGATCGAAAAAGAGTGCGTATTGCTCTAGGCCGTCTACTCCATCATAAGCAATATCTATATCTTTAAAATATAACTTCAATAAAAACAGTAACGTCTCTCTTGTATGGGCATTATCTTCTACAAATAAAATCTTTAAATCATTATTGCGTTTTGGTAAAACCCCGATACTATCTGACATTAGTAATCACCTCATCTTATTATAGTGATTATACAAAGTTTGAGTAACAATTATTCTATAACTAATCATATTTTCAATTTTACACCGTAGATAATCATACTAATAAATATTATTATATAGTTTTCAACTTATTACCATACAAAGATATTGTTTTATGTAGAAAATAGCTATATATCAAATATTATTTTAGTTTTAATTAGGTACTATAATTTATACTCTAATGATGAGGATTCCTTCTGCATGTTTCGTAAAACAAACCCTATTAACATGAAAACTCATGTACTCAAACAGATCATACTATTAACGATCACTATCGTCATAATCATGATCGTCTTTCGATTCAGCAGTCACCAATATCTTCAGGTATTCATCGACACTGCGATGGTCATCATCTTTAGCAGCATGTACATCTGGATAGAGAAGGTCCCGGCAGCCTATACTACAGCCTCACGAATCATCCTTATTGTCGGGCTCATCACCATCATCTCAGCACAGTTCTATGGGCAGCGCCAAATCTGGTTTCCGCCATGGATACTTCTCGCCTTTTTCTTACGGGGTCGTAAAGAGGGTTGGATCTGGTTACTTATCGCAGAATCTACTATTACAATGCTCTATCTGATCGGAGGGCCAGAAGTAAATCTATCTTTTCAAGACCTATTTATCTTACTGAGTGATCTCCTTTTCATCGCCCTTATCACCAATTGGTACGAAATCAATAAAGAGACCATCCTAACTAGAATCAAAAAGACCAACAGTCAACTCGAAGAACGTGTTAATACTAGAACACAAGAAGTCGAAGAAGCGCGTGTCGAGGCGGTGAGTGCATTAAGAACACGTAGTGAGTTCCTCGCCAACATGTCTCATGAGATCCGTACACCACTTAATGCCATCAACGGCTTCATCTCTTTACTAAAAGAAGATGAAAAAGACCAACAGAAACAAGAGTACTTTGAGATCATCCAACATGCATCCCACTCCCTTGTCCAAACCATCAATGATATACTTGACTACAGTAAACTTGAAAGCAAGAAGAGCTTCGTGGTCAATGCTCCCTTTGACACCGAAGAGATTAAAGATACAATTAAGCTTTTTGAGGCCAAAGCACGAGAAAAAGAGATTATACTCCATGCCCAATGTAGTGATGGAATACCACAATATCTTAACGGTGATATACAAAAGATCCGACAGACTTTAAACAATCTACTCTCCAATGCTTTGAAATTCACACCCAAGTCAGGTAGTGTTATCTGTGATGTGAGCTTCAAAGAAGAGAGACTCTCTATCAGTATGCAAGATAATGGTGTCGGTATACCCAAAGAGAAGCTCGACACCATCTTTGAACCATTTACTCAGGCAGATGGCTCTACCCAAAGAGAGTATGGAGGCAGCGGACTCGGACTGGCTATCTGTTCTGCCTATGTTAAGATGATGGGAGGTCAACTCCAAGTCGAGAGTGTCTATGGAGAAGGAAGCCGTTTTTATTTTAGTCTCCCTTTAGAGGTCATAAAGAAGTCTCCTGAGCAAAAAGATGAGAGCAATGCATCATCACACTTAAAAGGTCATGTCCTCCTGGCAGAAGACAACAGGGCCAACCAGCTCTTTATGGGACTTCTCTTTAGTAACATCGGCTTAAGTTATGAGGTCGCACCAGATGGTCTTGCTGCTGTAGAGATGTCAGGTACCAATACTTATGATGTCATATTAATGGATGAGCACATGCCACATATGAGTGGCATCAAAGCGACCCAAAAGATCCTTAAACGTGAAAAAGAGCAGCAGCTTAAACACACACCCATCATAGCATTAACAGCTAACGCTCTCACTGGAGACAAAGAGCGTTTTCTGGCTGCGGGAATGGATGACTATATCAGTAAACCTGTAAATGTTGAAGATATGATAAAATTGCTCAAAAAATATATTAAGGATGAACATGTATGATCTCGAAGTGATCGCAAAACAGTTAGGATTTGGTCTCGATGATGTCAAGACGATAGTCAAGGTATTAGTTGAAGAAGCTAATATATCAATACTTAAGATCGATGATATGTTCAATCATCAGGCATGGGAACAGATAGCTACAGAAGTTCATTCTATCAAAGGAAGTGCCGGTAATATGCAACTGACTGCATTGAGCGAACTAAGTGAAACTCTCGAACAAGCAGCTCAAATACATGACACACAACAAGTGGAGATGTTGATAAACAACATCAAATCAACGCTACAACAATTGCAACAACAACTTTAAGAGAGTAATGTCATCAAGGCTTCACGTTCCAAGGGTCTTGAGTAGTAATATCCTTGGACTCGTATATTTTTATAACTTTCAACAATACGATTTTCTCCTTCAGTCTCAACCCCTTCAGCAACAATATCATAACCTAAAGCCAGGGCCATGTCACAAATTGCCTTGAAGAGAACAGCTTGATGGCTGTCCGTGTCAATATTCTGTACAAAACTCCTATCGATCTTTAGTGTATCAAGTGGAAGTTTTGAAAGGTACTGTAAAGAGGTGTAACCTGTTCCATAATCATCCATCTCAATCTTGATTCCCATTGCTCTTATCTGCTCAAGGATATCAACCATCTTAGAGACATTGCGTGCAAGATCATTTTCTGTCACCTCTAACTGAAGTGCCTTTCCTTTCATCCCATAACTCTCAACAAAAAAACGTAGATCTTCGATGAAGTTACTATAGAGAAGCATACTCGGTGAGATGTTTACAGAAAGAGAGAAATCATGGATACCTATCGCCATAAGTTGCTTAAACAGTGTAGATGCTTCCATAAATGCTTTCATCGTTACGGCACGAATCATACCTGTCTGTTCCGCAATAGGGATAAAGGTCTCTGGAGAAATTGCTCCAAGTTCAGGATGATTCCAACGAGCTAAGAGTTCTGCACCACAATAACGCTGCTGTTCATGAGAGTATTGAGGTTGAAAGACAAAATAGATCTCCTCGTTCTCTACTGCAGCAGGGAGGTCTGTACTGATCTTTAAAAGATGGTCAACGCTCTTCTCTGGTAATTTATGCGCAAAATCGTAGCTATTAGAGCCCGTTGCTTTCAAGAAAGAGGCTGTCTTCTCAGCCTTTTGTAACAGGACATTAGCATACTGAGAGTCTGTAGGATACTGACTGACCCCCAAAGAGAGCTCAACATAGGCAAGATGTCCCTCTACTGAAAGTGGTTCTGAGAAGAGATAGAGGATCTCCTCTGCCAGTTTTTCAACCTCTACGGTGCTGACCTTTGTCTCATACACTACTGCAAATTTAGAGCTTCCTACTTTGGCAAAGAGCATCTCCACATCCATCACCTCGTCTAGACGCTCTTTTAAGTTCAATGCAACCACATCATCCATGGCATAATCAAACAAAGAATCATAATAGTCAAGCGCATTAAAGTCGATAACAAGAAGACTTAAGCAGTTTTCAAAGGCCTCGCTTCCATGCAGTTTATTACTCAACAGTTCCAAAAAGTATGCCCGATTTGGTAACTGCGTCACCTGATCATAACGGGTTAGACGCAATAAACTATCGCACTCTTTGATATCATTTTGAAGCTTTTCAAAATAGAAGAGCCTCCGACCACCTTGCAATATCTCTGCACGAATCCTACAGTAGGACTTCTCTCGCTCAGGTGTATAACAGACAAGAACATCACTCCACTCTCCTACTTTTTCCAAAACCCTGCTTAAAAGTGTAGAAAGTACAACCCCACTGTCGATAAAAGTCAATCCATCAACACTGCGTTGCTCACTATTCATCACATCACTGTCATAAAATGTTTTGAAATAATGGTTGCACCACTCTATATCAAAATATTCATCTGTGATCAACACACCTACAGGAAGGGTCTCAAGAAGTGTTGTAATGTCACCGTTGTTTAGTGAGGATGTTGTACTCATCATAAAAATCAGACACCTAGAAGTAGTCGCAGGTTTTCTTTAAATACTGATGGCAATATAGGCTTTTTGAAAAATGCGTCAAAGTAAGCACGCTCTTGCTCATAACGTTGTGGATAGATCGTCAATGCAGCGATACGTGTCTTTTCATTACTTTGTGATGCAAATTTAGCAATTTCAGTTCCTGTACCATCTGGAAGGTTCATGTCACAAATAATAAGATCATAGGTCTGGTTATCAATATAACCTTTCGCGTCAGATACCGTACTTGCTTTGTCTACGACGATAGAGAGTCCTAAATCGTTTTTAACTGATTGTATCGCTTTTTCTTCAAAGTCGAGAATAAACTCAACATCATCAATAATCAATATACGTTTTTTCATCGGATCATCCTTAATTTTTGTGAATTATAATCTTTTAGTCATCTTCAAGTATGTAGGGCGTTTCGTACAATGTTATTTTCACACCTTTATGTAAGTGTCAGCCTACATATCTTTTTTTTTCAACGTTTTATAATGAGTGATATTTTTCTTAAAGGACTACAAAATGAACCCTTATCTTTTAAGTTTTTGTAAAAAGACAGCGACCATATTCCTCTT